>Ga0307375_10000076_pt1 | contig 131203 bp, 108 predicted proteins | sample TR1MG_FD_202531 | JGI IMG/M metagenome (GOLD analysis project Ga0307375, IMG submission 202531) | Soil microbial communities from Risofladan, Vaasa, Finland - TR-1 | ecosystem: Environmental > Terrestrial > Soil > Coastal area > Acid sulfate soil | place: Finland: Risofladan, Vaasa... | reverse complement strand
TTCGGTGGTGGCAACGCTGGTGAGGATACACCTGATTAGCATGCTAGACGTTTTTGAGCTGCTCCGCAGCACCAGGCGAAGCTACTTAAACAAGCGGGGGTCGCCAGCTTTAGAGGCTCAAATTAAACTTGCTTTTTGAGGGGGTGCCATTTGCGTAGCAAGAATAATGCCTTTGTTTATTGGTGTGCAGAGTCAAAAACCTGTTATTCTAAATTTAGTCGGACAGTAGTGATTATATATGTTAGGTTATTCTGTAAAATAATTAACTTAGTTCTAGAATTTTTATATTGAGAAATGATGTAACTATTAAAATATCAAATGTTTAATCTTAATTCATGCAAATCATGAAAAAAACTTTACTGCTTTTTTTTATAATGCTGTGTCTCGTGGGTGTTGATTTTGGTCAAGTTAAATGGAGCCAATATCAAGGACCTTTTGCTGGTAATGTAGTTTCTTTTGCAACGTATGGAGATACCCTTTTTGCAGGGACTGGCACTATTGGGGTCTTTAAGTCTGCCGATTTTGGTAAAACTTGGACACGTTCAATAGACATTAATGGTTCTTGTGGAGCTATGTTTACTATTGATACATTGATTTATGGTAGCAGAGATGCGTGTCCAACGGTTTCCCATGATGGAGGGAGGAATTGGCGATATTATCCAATGTTGGACGGAATTATTCTTGGCTACTCATTTTTTGAAGATACTCTTTATGCCGTGTCTTCAGCAGGTGTATATGCTTACAGCAACGATTCAGATTCCTGGTTGTTAAGCAGTAATGGTCTTGGAAACGATGGTGATCCATGGTCCAAAGTGCCTACAGAAATGTGTGTTTTAGGTGATAGTTTGTTTTGTGGCACCCATACTGGTCTTTATTGTCGAAGCAAAAACACTCCATGGCTCGAAATCTCCAAATCTGCTTCTGGTTTGAACGTTGATTATGGAGTGCAGCATATTTGTAGTTTGGATAGCCTTTTATTTGCAACAAGTTTCGCCAATCAGATGATTTTTCAATCTTCTGATACTGGCAAGCATTGGACTAATATTGGTGATTTTTTTGACAAATCGACGCTGTTCAATAAAATATTGGGGTATAATGATACACTTTGGCTGGCTACTAACCAAGGTGTTTTTAATTATGATTTAAAGAATCATCAGTGGCAAAAGGTTGCTGAAGAGGCTTTTACATACTTGTATACCAAGGATTCCTTGTTATTTGGGTCTAACGATTTTGGTTTGTACCGTTGGGACAAGAAAAAAAGAAATTTTTGTCTTTCTAATTTTGGTATTAATAACTCCAAGGTTTATGACATTGCCTTGTTTAATGATAAACTAATAGCAGCAACTAATTCCGGATCGTTTTTTATTCCTGATACAAGCAAAACTTGGTACTCATTCAATAATACCCGCAACCAAATTTGTTATACACTAGGGGCGGCGGATTCTTTATTGTTATTAGGGACTTCGAATGGTCTTTACTCTCTTATTCCAGACTCTACCGATTTTAAACCTATTGCAAGAGATTATTTTACTTGCACTGTTTGGGATATTGATTTCTTAGATACATTAATATATGCTGCTACAGATGATGGCCTTTTTGTATCAAAGGATACGAGTAAAACGTGGAAAAATCTTGATCCTGCTTTTGGACAAGCACTTAAAGTCGCTACCTGCGACACTCTAGTTTTTGTTGGCAATGCTAATGGGCTTTATGAACTTGAAAATAATCATTTGCAACTAATCGGTTTTAATGGGGCAGGAGTTCGAACTTTAAAAATTATTGATGGCGTTGTTTTTGTAAGTGACTATTATAATGGGTTGAACTATAAGTCTACCGATACATGCAAGACATGGAAGCCAATGGATATGATTGAGTACTCCCCATTTTATGATTTGTTGAAACGTGGTAATAACTTATATGCAACAAGCACCTTGCATATCTTTTATTCTAGCGATATGGGAGACACTTGGGATACTTGGACGGAACAAGGCATGCCTGATTTGTATATTTACAGGATAATCGAGGGCAAGGATGCATTTTATACCGCAACCTTTGGTCAAAGCATATGGACTAGAGAGTATTTGAGTGAGGCCGCAGTTAATACTTCGTCATGTGGAGTGGTTAGTGATGGAACAATAAGCAAGATTCCAGCAAATACTAATGCTGATTCATTAGAAAAAAAATTATCACTAACATATGGCGCGTCTGGCAATATCGTTCATAATAGACGCGGAGATAATTCAATAATCAATTCTGGCGACATGCTTAGGGTGACTGCTGAAAACGGCATTGACTTTAAAGACTATTTACTCCAATTGGCTTCAACTGAAGCCATACTAACCTCCAGCATCTTTGAAGTGGATCAGGATCAGAACATCGTTACAGTTCCTGATAATACTTCGTTGTCCGATTTCAAGGCAAATGTAACTGTTAGTAGTGGTGCCTCCTTTGAAGTTTATAATGAAGATGGCATAACTATCGCCTCTGAATTAGTGTCTGGTTGTATTGTTAAGGTGTTAGCCGAAGATGGTGTTTCAACACATGCGTATACCATTAGCGTAGCTACAACTGTGGTAAATAACGAATATGCTAAGATTCAGATTTATCCAATTCCTGTTGTTGATAGACTCTACATAAATGGCGTTGACTTAAATGCTGTGTGTTCAGTTTTTGATATGGCTGGCCAAGTTGTAGCAAAAAGCAGAAGTTATGATAATTGGGGCATTGATGTAGCATTTTTGCCAAAAGGTAGCTACGTGTTGTGTCTTGAGCAAAATGGTAAAAAAACATTTTTCAAGTTTGTTAAATAGGCTTGACATAAATTGAGTCTAAAAGGAGCGGGTGATGTAAAATATTTACATCACCCGCTTATTTTTTACTATCGAAGACTCTTTAAGGTATTCGTTATTTCTATTACGTTCTTATTCTCTTCACGTAAACCCTCTTGTCGTCGCCAATGTCGTAGAAGTCGCGGAAGGTGGCCTCAAGGGTGCAGCCGGCAGCCTCGTAGAATTTTTGGGTAGGCCGGTAGAGCTCCTTAGCCGATGTTTCGATGTAGATGGCACTACCGCCCATCTTCTCCACGTCGCGGGTAACCTCGTTGAGCAGAATTTTTCCAATGCCCTTCCCCCGTTGGCTGTTATGCACTACAATCCAGTAAAGATCGTAGCTGGTTTTTGTGCAGGGAATTAACCCATAGCAGGCGTATCCCGCAGGTTTGCCATCGATATCGGCAAAAATCACCTCGTAACCACTCTCGCTGCCCTTGCTGTATGCCTCCTCTACCAGCTCAACGGCCACGGGGATCTCATGGTCGTAAAAAAAGTTGGTTGAGGTTACAATATCCCGAACGGCCTCTATGTCCGACTCCCGAACCTCTTTTCGAAGTGTGATTTCCTTTTGCATGTTGGGTTGCCCGTTTGTGTGATTATTACTTGCGAAAAGCATCCGCAATGATGCGTTCCACCATTTGTGCATTCGATAGTCCCGCTTGCCTGCAGGCGGCAACAAAGCCGCTGTCGGGAGAGATGCAAGGGTTTGTATTTACCTCCAGAATCAATGGCTGGCCATTGGCATCTACTCTGAAATCTACCCTTACGTAACCTCTTAATCCTAGAGTGTTCCAAGTCTGTAGGCAGAGTGTCTCCAGTTTTTTTAGTAATGGAATATCGCTATCGCTGTATTCGAAAGTTCGCTGGGTATGAATGTATTCAAACGAATCCTCTTTCCACTTTGCGGTGTATCCAACCACCTTTGGCTTGTCGGCGGGGTAATCGAGAAAGCGAATCTCTGCGGGTGGCATCACCTGTGGTCCATTTTTCACTGCAAGTATGGAGATGTTGAACTCCCTTCCGTCGATGAACTCCTCAATGAAGTAGGTTTCGTCGCTCAGCTGCTTAATTTTTTCAACCATCTCGTGGTTGTTGCCATCGAACACCGAGTGCTCGTCGAGTCCCAGTGAGCCCTCTTCCCAAATGGGCTTTAGAATGTAGCGCTTATTTGCATCTGCCACAAAATTCGATGGCATATGCCATGGTGCCGTTGGAAGTCCAGCAGCAGCAAGAAGTCTCTTGGTGAGCACCTTGCTGGTGGTTACGAAGATTGCTTCGGTGTGCGAACCGGTGTAGGGTATTCCCAACGTGTCGAGATAGGCTGGGGAGAAGTGGACCAGGCTGCCCTTGTTGTTGATGGACTCCACGAGGTTGAACACAAACTCTGGCTTGGCTGCGGCAATGGCCTTGGCCGCCTTCTTCAGCTTTATGGAGAGTGGAATGGCAACCGGGAGATAGCCCAGCTGAAGCATGGCTTCGGAAACCAGCTGAACTTGGTCGAGCACATCGGCCTCATCGGCTAGGGCGTTCTTCGATAGCTTGTTGAAGAGGATTACTGCCGTTTTTGGACTCATGGCTTGGGCATATTAAAGTGTAGCCGTTTTGCAGCCGACTCCATAATTTCTTTGATGAGCTGGGTGTAGGTGTAGCCTGCTTTGTAGGCAAGAATGGGAAGATCGGAGTAAACTAGATTTAGCCCAGCCAGCGGGTTCACCTCAATAAAGTTGGGCACACCATGCTTGTCCATCCTTAGGTCGACACGGCCACCATCTCTGCACCCAAGCGCATTCCAGGCTTCAAGCGCAACCTTGTAGCATTGTTGGGCAACCTCGGGCTCAGGAACGGTATACTCAACCCTGTTGTGGTAGTTCTCCTTTACAAATAGGGAGTAGATGGTTTCGGCAGATTGGTCGGTGATGGTAATTTCCATTATTCCAACCGTGTGGGCATCGCTGCCAGTTCCTACAATACCAACGGTAAACTCTCGACCCGGCAGAAACTCTTCCACAAGCACTGGTTGACCAAACATTTCCAGTAATTCGATGGTGTTAACTCGGAATTCCTCCTTTGTTCTAACTAGGGATTTTCCTGTAATACCTTTACCGGTTCCTTCTGCAACTGGCTTAATGAATAAAGGGTATGTCAACGAAATTTTTTCAATATCGTTTGGAGTTTCAACCACGGCAAATGGGGCGGTTGGAATACCTCTGTCCCGAATGATGTGCTTGGTCATGCCCTTGTGCAGTGTTAAGCTCAGAACTAGCGGGTCGGAAAACACGTAGGGAATTTTATAGGCATCCAAAATGGCTGGAACCTGCGCCTCTCGGCCAATGCCATACACACCTTCAGCAATATTGAATACCAAGTCCCATCGTTTCCCAGCAACGAGAGCTTGCGTTAGCTCCACTATGTTACCAATGCGTTCGGTGTTAAACCCAAGTTCGCCAAGTACGTTTTCAAAGCCAACAATGGTATCTTCGGAATCAAATTCGGCAACCTCCTCTTTGGTGAAACCATTCTTAAGGTAGGTGCTTTTTAAATCGTAGGTTAGCCCTATGGTCATTATGCTTTAAGCATTTTTTGGTTCGAAAATAGGGGATAGCTGGTGGCCAATCCCTTAAAAAAGTTTCTGGCATTAACGCCAATGTTGGCTGTTCTGTAGCCACCCTCCTGAACTATCAGCGTTGGAAGTTTTAGTGCTCCTATGAGTAAACCATTTTCGTAGAAATCGGGAGCGGTGAGACTCCAACTGCCCGTGGGGTCACCTTTGGCAACGTCGAGACCAAGTGCAACCACAAGGAATCGCGGGTTGAAGGCTTTTACTTTTTTTATGGCCAGCTGAAGTGTCTCACGATACTGCTTTCCATCTATTTTTTCGGACAATGGGAAATTTACGTTAAACCCCAATCCAGGGCCTTCTCCCTTTTCTTCCTTGAATCCTGAAAAGTAAGGATAGGCAAAGGAGGGATGACCGTGAACGGATATGGTGAGCACGTCATTTCTCTTATAAAAAATATTCTGTTGGCCGTTACCGTGGTGGTAGTCAATATCGAGTATGGCCACCTTACCATAATCCGATAGCATTTGAGCCGCAACTGCATTGCTGTTAAAGTAGCAGAATCCTCCAAATACCTTACTCTCGGCGTGGTGACCTGGTGGACGAACGAGGGCGTAGGCAACAGGGTAATCCTCAATAATTTTTTCGGCGGCTGTCAGCGCGCAGTCGACAGCTCTACGAGCAGCCAGAAAGGCGTTGCGCGTGATGGGGGTAAAGGTGTCGATGCAGTAGTACCCGGCAGCCACCGTTCTATCCTTGGGTGGGCGAGTAGTATTCCTAATTGGAAATACGTATGGGTAGAGCGACTCTGACGGAGATATGTCGGCGCAAACCTTCTTAAGATAGTTGTATAAGGAGTAGTGGTGCACCGCCTTGATGTATTGCTCTGAAAAAGATTCCGGAGGAATTTCTTGAAAAATTTCGGTTTTGAGAATCTCCTTTTTAATGCTATCAATCCTTACGGGCGACTCCACATAGCCACGCTCGCGAACGTGGTGAATGTTATGCTTGTCGTTAATTACAAGAATGATTTTTTTTCGAATGGGAACGGTACTTCCCTCTGACACGTGGTTTTCTCTCTTCCGATATCGAAAAGGTCTACGTTCAACTAAACCCTCGCCTATGGAGTTAACCACCATGTTCCTGTAGTTCTCGGGGCAGAGGTCGGCATACTTTCTTTCCAGAATGGCCTTCACAATCTTTCGCAGCTCCAATCCCATTAGAGGTGTCTCTCTGTCGAGGTCGTCGTAAACTAGGTGTGGCGGACAGGTGTCCGTTTCCGATAGAGGTGTTTCGTATAGGGTGTTGGCGATGGGGCGAGCTCCAAAGGCTTCGTAAAAGCGTAATCGCCTTTTATTTTCTAAAATTAGATCGCTGTTTTTGCAAAGGGTTAGTTCATCGGGAAGGCACTCAAAGAATAGCCCTGATGCCTTCAAGTTTTTCCCTTCTTCACGAACTCGTTGGTAAAGTGCTCCCCCAACTCCACCTGATATTATGTCTTTGTGGGTGGCAATGTAATCGAGAAAGCAGAATCCAAGGTCAGGTGCATGGTAAAGAAAGGCAAATCCTTTAACCATTCCGCTGTAGTCGTCGGCCACCAAGAGTTTGGTGGTAAACTTATACTTTAATGGATTGCGAAGTTGTTCCGGTATGAGGTCAAACTTCTCAGCATCAACTGCGCCGAAGTGAGATTTTAGAATCTCCTTGACCTGTTCAATAGCTTCCTTATCCCTTGGATAACTGTCGCTTACTACGGTTCTTATCCGGAACATAACTCTACAAAATATGTATTGAAAGGTTGCTTAGTCGAAGTCGGGGTAATAAAAGGTTTTGTCCTCGTAGTTTTTAAGAATAATCTGACCTTTTTCATCCCTACCTTGATAATACTCTGGCAGCAGCGGGATTTTTCCACCTCCACCAGGTGCATCAATTACATAGTGCGGAACAGCATACCCCGATGTCCAACCTCTAAGACCTTTGATTATCTCGAGGCCTTTCTCAACTGGTGTCCTAAAGTGCGTTGAGCCTGGAATTGGATCACATTGGTAAAGGTAGTATGGTCTAACTCTATTTCGTAGCAGGCCCTGCATTAAATTCTTCATGGTTTCCAGGTTGTCGTTGATGCCTTTTAGCAGAACGGTTTGGCTACCGAGGGGAATACCAGCATAGGCAAGACGGCTGCAGGCCTCTTTTACCTCAGGCGTAAGCTCGTCGGGGTGTGTGAAGTGAATGCTGATGAACAGCGGATGATATTTGCGCAGAATGGCTGTCAACGAAGGTGTAATGCGCTGTGGTAACACAGCAGGAACCTTGGTGCCAATTCTAATTATCTCTACATGGTCAATGGCCCTTAACCTCGATAGCAGATACTCTAACCGATGATCCGGCAAGGTTAGCGGATCTCCTCCCGATATCAGCACGTCGCGCACCTCGGTATGCTCACGAATGTACTCAATGGCCTGATCCCAAATAGTGGTTCCAAAGTGTACCTTGTCCTTGGCAACCATATGCGAACGGGTGCAATAGCGGCAGTAGGTGGAGCAAAATCCTGTGGCTAGAAATAGAACTCTGTCTGGATAGCGGTGCACAAGATTTGGGAGTGGGCTGCAGTGCTCCTCGCTGAGCGGATCCGACTCCTCTCCAGCAGAAAGAATGGTCTCTGCATGAGTGGGCACTACGCTTTTACGAATAGGCTGATTGATGTTGTAGGGATCAATTAAACTAGCGTAGTAGGGCGTAATTCGAAGTGGTAATGAGTCGTTTTCATCTGAAATTGGCTGTTGCTCATCATGGCTAAGCCGGAGAAGTTGTCGGAGTTGGCTGTAGGAGGTAATGCCGTTTTTGAGTTGCCATTGCCAGGAGTTCCAGTCCTGATCGGATAACCCGGGATAGTTTTTGGTGATAAATTCTCTTGCTTGGCTAGAGATTGGAAAGGTTTCGGATTTTGGTTGACTAACTCTTTTTTCTAGTGTTTGAGTGGTGTTCTTGTGGTTACCACCCAGTGACGGAGGCTCATCTTCGTCGATTGAAACTTCGTTTACCATGTAAACTGCTGTTTCTTTGTTTTGGTTATTCATGATAACTATTTGTTGTTTAAGATTATGCGTTGTTTTTTAGTTAGAATTATCATGCACAATAATAGTGCATTTTTGACTTGATTGCACTTTTTTTACAAAAATCTTATTAACCGTCAACTTTTTTTTGGTAACCGATCATTCATCGCTTGGTTAACCAACAAAATATAGGTATTCAACAGGGTGTAAGATAGGCGTTTGAACTTTTATTAACAATTTCCATTGCCAGTTGTGGGTTGATTGGATTGGAGATTGACTTAGTGAAGGCGTTTTTGGGGTTAATGGTTTAAAATTCAATCAATAAAAGTTCAAAGATGCCCATTGCAAGTTTCATCTATAAGTATCGTTCCTAAAAATGATTTCATGACGTAATGCTGCTGTAGGTAATTTTTGAAAAAACTAGGAAATAAATCCAATGAGGCTATGGACAGTTTGTCTTGCTTTTAAACCAAAAAAGCGTGAGGAACTATACCTCCGAGCCGGTGTTGGATGAAAACTTAGAACTATTGGTCAGAGCAGGCATGGCCGCTCCAACTTCGGTCAATCTTCAGCCGTGGGGCTTTGTGGTGATTACCAACAGGCGTAAGCTCAATAGGTTGGCGGATAAGTTACCCTATGCCAAGATGTTGGCGGGTGCCCCTGTGGCAATTGTTGTATGCGGCAATACTCTTAAAACGCTTCTCGGCTGGGAACAGCAATTATGGATTCAGGACTGCTCTGCTGCTTCGCAAAATATACTGTTGGCCGCTGAGGCTCTTAGACTAGGAGCGACCTGGACTGCCGCATTTCCCGATCCAGCTAGGATGCGGGTGGTGGCCGATGAACTTCACCTACCCGATTACGCCATCCCGCTCAATGTAATTCCTGTGGGCAATCCAGAGGGCGATAACCAGCCAAAGGAAAAGTGGAGACCTGAACATATACATAGGAATAGGTGGTAGCTAGTTTATAGCCATATTCGGATCTCTTTCTGCCATGCTATTGCGATAGTTTTTGCAGATGAAGTAGTGAGAATATCAAAAAAAGCTACTAAATTTGCGCGCTCGATGATGAGATCGAAATTCTTTGTATAAAGCTTTGTAAGTCATGCAAAGTTTTATACTTTTGCACTCCAATTGTAATGAAATAATTTTTTACCGATGTACGCAATTGTTGATATAGCAGGACAACAGTTCAAGGTTCAGAAAGATCAGAAGATTTACGTGAACCGTTTGGTGGGCGAAGAAGGAGCTCAGGTAAGTTTTGACCAAGTTTTCATGATTGATAATGAGGGTCAAGTTAAGGTTGGTGCTCCCACCGTTAAGGATGCTAAGGTATCCGCCAAGATTCTTAACCACCTAAAGGGTGATAAGGTTATCATCTTTAAGAAAAGGAGAAGAAAAGGCTACAAATTGAAACGTGGTTTCCGCGCTAGCCTTACCCGCATTCAGATTGAAGAAATTGTTGCATAATTGATAAAACCTTTCGGAAATGGCACATAAAAAAGGTGTTGGTAGTTCTAGGAACGGTCGTGAATCCGAAAGCAAACGCTTGGGCGTAAAGCTTTTTGGTGGACAGGCCGTAAAGGCCGGTAACATTATCGTGCGTCAGCGTGGTACTGTTCACAATCCTGGAAAGAATGTTGGCATTGGTAGAGATCATACCCTCTTTGCAATGGCCGATGGTATTGTAACTTTCCAGAAAAAAAGAGACGATAAGTCTTTTGTTTCGGTGATTCCTGCTGCCGAATAACACAAAATATTTGGTACATTAGCTCCTGATATTTGCTGTCGTTGGCAGTAAATATCAGGAGTTTTTATTTGACTATAATATTCACTACTATGCTCACCCTAAAGCAAATCCGTGACAACACCGCTGAGGTTGTCGAGCGCCTTTTGGTTAAAGGCTTCGATAGCAAGCAGCTGGTTAATGAAATTCTTAAGCTCGACGATGAGCGTCGTTCGGTGCAAAGGTCGCTGGACGACAATCTTGCTGAAATCAACAGAATATCAAAGGAGATAGGCATGCTCTACAAGCAGGGCAAGCAGCAGGAGGCTGATGCTGCCAAAGAGCAAACCTTTCAGATTAAGGAGCAGTCGAAGATGCACTCACAGCGGCTGGCTGAGGTTGAGGAGCAGCTAAATGCAAAGCTGGTGGTGATTCCAAATTTACCCCACGCTTCGGTCCCCAAGGGCAAAACTCCAGAGGATAACGTGATTGTTCGGCAGGGTGGGCAAATGCCAACCTTGGCTGCCGATGCGGTTCCCCACTGGGACTTGGCCAAGAAGTACGACATCATCGATTTTGAGCTTGGCAATAAGCTAACCGGTGCAGGATTTCCGGTTTTTAAGGGTAAAGGTGCTCGTTTTCAACGATCGCTTATCAGCTTTTTTCTCGATAGAAATACTGCTGCAGGCTATACAGAGGTGCTCCCTCCATTTATGGTTAATGCTGAGTCTGGTTATGGTACCGGTCAGCTCCCCGACAAAGATGGGCAGATGTACCACGTAACCGTTGACAACCTATACATGGTTCCCACCGCCGAGGTGCCGGTAACCAATATTTTTAGAGACGTTATTCTCGAAGCTGCTGAGCTGCCTGTAAGGATGACTGCCTACACCCCCTGCTGGCGTCGCGAGGCTGGTAGCTACGGCAAGGATGTGCGTGGACTCAACCGCCTGCACCAGTTCGACAAGGTGGAGATTGTTCAGGTGTCTCATCCCGACACCTCCTACGAGGCCCTTGAGGGAATGGTAAAACACGTGGAATCAATTATTCAGGCACTGGGTTTACCATACCGAATTCTACGTCTCTGTGGAGGCGATATGAGTTTTACCTCAGCCTTGACTTATGATTTTGAAGTTTACTCGGCTGCGCAGAAAAAGTGGTTGGAGGTTAGCTCGGTTTCAAACTTTGAGTCGTTTCAATCTAACCGACTAAAGCTGCGATTCCGCGAGGATAAAAAGACTCAACTGGCCCATACGCTCAATGGAAGTTCTCTTGCACTGCCTCGCATTGTGGCAGCCTTGCTCGAAAATAACCAATCGGAAAAAGGTATTGAAGTTCCTGATGTGCTTAAACCTTACACCGGTTTCGATTACATCGATTGATGAGAACAAAAATTATATAATACGAAAGGGACGGTTCATGGCTGTCCCTTTTTTGTTGGCTGCACCTAAGCAAGAAATAATTGTGTATTTTCGAAAAAAAAAGATTCATGAAGGGATACATTGTTAATCTAACTGTAAATGTGGATAATGCATACACTTTGCCTTGGATAACTTGGGCAAGAGAGGACTTCTTCCCATTTCTAAAGCAGTGGCCTTTTGTGCAAGATATCGTATTTACAAGGGTGATTTCTCGAGAAGAGGACGGAAACACTTATTCCATTCAGATTGTTCTAACAAATCAACAAGGAGTGGCATATTTTGAGCGCGATTGTATGTCCTACTTTACCAATATGGCTAGCAATCAATTTTCGGGGAAGGTTGTTTTCTTTAAAACGCTGCTGGAGCTCCAGTAATTATACATGAAGCCCAATACCAGAGCATATATTTATGGGGGATTTACAGTCCTGTTTTGGGGAACCTCTGCATCCGCTTTTAAAATAGGGTTGCAGCAGCTTAGTTTCATTCAGCTGCTTTTTTTAGCCAACCTAACCTCTGTATTCATTCTGCTTGGGTTTTTGATTTACCAGGGCAAACTTTTAACCGTGTGGCCAACCAACAGGAAGGATTGGGGATACTCGGCGTTGTTGGGATTACTGAACCCTTTTGGCTACTACCTCATTCTCCTTAAGGCATATACATTACTTCCTGCACAGGTGGCTCAGCCACTAAACTTTGTATGGCCTGTGGTGTTGGTGTTTTTGGCCGTTCCCATATTGGGCCGAAAACTTTCGGGGTGGAGCATCCTATCGCTGCTCATTAGCTTTGTGGGGGTGGCAGTAATCTCTTCTCAAGGAAAACTTACAGGGTTGGCCAATACCAGCTTGTTGGGTGTGTTCCTTGCACTTTTCAGTTCCCTACTCTGGGCGCTTTTCTGGGTTTTCAACGTAAAGGATCGGCGTGCCGAGGAGGAGAAACTTTTTCTAAACTTTCTTTTTAGCCTAATTTATCTGATTGCTATTTCTCCATTTATTCCAGACTTTTATATCATTAATACAGGTGGTATTTGGGCTGGCGTTTACGTAGGATTTTTTGAAATGGGTGTTGCATTTTTGTTCTGGTTAAAGGCGTTGAGTTGCACAACTTCTACCGATAAGCTAGGCAACATTATTTACCTTGTTCCGTTTCTTTCCTTGGTATTCATCCACTTTGTGGTTGGCGAAACAATATTCTGGACAACATTTGCTGGGCTTTGCCTTATAGTGTTTAGCGTGGTTTTTCAGCAGGTTATGGATAAACGAATAAACCGTCGAGTATGAAAATGCTTTTTAGAATGGGCGTTGTTACTGCCTTGGCAGCATCGCTGTTTTTAACGAGTTGTACCAAGGAGAGCAGCGTTTCCGAGGTAGACTATGCCAATACGCAGCTGTATCAGATAATGCAATCTTACTATCTGTGGTATGATCATGTACCAAAGGTTAATCCTTCTGATTTCTCAAATCCCTCGGCACTCATGGATTCGTTGCGGTATAAGGCCTTAGACCGCTACAGCTTTGTGATGAGTTATAACGAATATGTCTCCTACTTCCAGCAGGGTGTTTACGTTGGTTATGGTATTTCACTGGCATTTGACGACCAAAACAACCTTCGCCTTGCCTACATTTTCGACGATAGCCCATTGAAGGCCGCTGGTGCTACTCGTGGCTGGATAATCAATTCGATAAACGGTACGGTTCCTACCTCTGGCAATCTCAGCTCGCTGCTTGGTCCAGCCACCGAAGGCTACTCGGCCACCTTTGCCATGACCGATTTAAACGGCGTTGCTCATCAGGGCGTTTTTGCCAAGAAGCAGGTGGCCATGAATACGGTTTTGGCAAAGAAAATACTAAATATTGGAGGTGAGAGGGTTGGCTATCTCTCGTTTTACAGCTTCATTGATAATTCGGTGGCCGAGTTGGATTCGGCATTCAAATATTTTGAAGAAAATAGTATTACCAAGCTGGTGGTGGATCTTCGTTATAATGGTGGTGGACTCACCAATGTGGCTACGCAGCTTGCCAGCGAGATTATTGGTAATGGCAATAGCTCCAACGTGTTCTATCGCTTTGTAAACAATAACCTACACTCCAACCTCGACAGCACCGTTTACTTTGAAAACAGCACCTATGCAGCTAGCGGCCTTACCAGCGTGGCGTTTATTACCACCGCCAATACTGCATCCAGTAGTGAGTTGGTAATTAATGGGTTAAAACCATATATGGATGTTAAATTGGTTGGTTCAACTACCTATGGAAAACCGGTAGGTATGTATATCTTCTTCGATAAGAATTATAGCTATGCCTTTTTTCCCATCTGCTTCTCTACACAAAATTCACGTGGTGTAGGCGATTACTATTCCGGTATTCCCGTGGATATTGCTGCATCTGACGATCTTGCCAAGGATTTTGGAGACCCAACAGAAGATTCAATGGCAAAAGCGTTGCAGGCTCTTGGCGTCTCTACAACTCGAGGCTATTCCGTTACGGCTCCATCAGTTCAACGAGTTTTACCAAATGGTGCATTTGGCGTAATTTTAGGCTCCTACTAATGGCTGATGTTGGCGAAAAAATAATTCTTGGCATCGACCCAGGTACAACCATGATGGGCTATGGAATTATTAGGGTTGAGGGAAAGAAGATGAGCTTGGTGGTGCTTGGGGTTATTGAACTTAAGAAGTATGCCAACCACTACATTAAGCTGCAGAAGATATACGAGCGGGTGAGCCAGCTAATTGATGAGTATCATCCCGACGAGCTGGCCATTGAGGCACCCTTCTTTGGGAAGAATGTGCAGAGTATGCTTAAGCTGGGAAGGGCACAGGGCGTTGCCATGGCTGCTGCGCTTATGCGCGATATGCCTATTTTTGAGTATGCCCCTCGCAAGATAAAGATGAGCATTACAGGAAGGGGCGAGGCGTCGAAGGAGCAGGTTGCTGCTTTGCTACAAAGCATGCTGCAAATAAAAGATTTGCCAAAGGCGCTAGATGCTACCGACGGCTTAGCCGCTGCCGTATGCCACTACTTTCAATCGAGCAGTGGCGTTCCAACCTCAGGAAGCTATTCCGGTTGGAAGGACTTTTTGACCAAGAACCCAGAAAGGTTGAAGAAGTAAAGTCGTAAAAAGTTGCTCCGGATAGGGTATACCGCTTGAAAAGGCTTTTGGCCTTCGATTCAGGTTCCTGTCCGGAGCAATGCTTTAAAGCTGTTTCTTTATGGATTCCGCTATTTGCAAAAACTCTTCGGTGGTGAGCTTTAGCTTTGGCTTGCGAAAGTCGATGTCGCTTTCGTGGTTGAGCGGAATAAGATGAATGTGTGCATGAGGCACTTCTAATCCAAGAACGGCAACGCCAATACGTTTGCAGGGAACTGCTGCTTCTATTGCCTTTGCAACCTTTTGGGCAAAGACCATTAACCCTGAAAGAGTCTCCTTTTCAAGGTCGAAAATGTAATCTACCTCAACTTTTGGAATTACCAAAGTGTGCCCTTTGACCACTGGATTTATGTCCAAGAAGGCAAAGTAGTGCTCGTCCTCTGCAATTTTGTAGCAGGGGATTTCGCCATTAACAATTCTTGAAAAGATGGTAGGCATGGCTTTTTAGTGGCAAGTTAGCGCGAAATTTCCATAATTTCAAAGGTTACCATCCCCGATGGTACCTGAACGTCAACCGTATCACCCACCTTCTTGCCAAGCAGAGCTTGCGCAATAGGGGTGCCAATGGATAGCCTTCCCTCCTTTATGTTGGCTTCACTTTCGGCAACCAACAGATAGACCATTTTTGCCTTGGTCTTCAAGTTCTTAATTGTTACTCGATTAAGAATCTGAACCTTGGATGTATCAATCTTTGATTCGTCAAGTACTCGAGTATTGGCAACAATATCATCGAGCTTGGAAATCTTCATCTCCAAAAGCCCTTGAGCCTCTTTTGCTGCATCGTACTCAGCATTTTCGGAAAGATCTCCTTTATCTCTTGCCTCTGCAATCTGGCGCGAAATGGCAGGTCTTTCCACGTTTTTAAGTTGGTCGAGTTCGGCTTTTAATCGCTGTAACCCTTCTTCCGTAACGTAATTTACCTGTGCCATAAATATCTGTTTATAAGGGGTAAATAAAAAAGAATTCCGATTACTCGGAACTCTCCCTAATGGGGGCAAATATACTAAAAAACTTTTCAAAAAATAGATCGCGATGATCTTCTAAAATTCCTGAAATTTAGGTTTCATCACCTCAGAGTAGAGCACCGCCTTTCGCAGGCTGAAGTCTTGGTGAAAGGCTCTGAGGTTGTTTGAATCAATCATTGAGTGCGTTTCCTTACCAATCTCGTTGTTTGCATTTATGGTGGCCTCATCCTGAGCATCGGTTTCAAAGGCTCCAATGTGTGAAAATACCTCCTGGTTGGCAAAAAAATCATTCTCGTCCGGCAATATGTCTAATGACTGGAAGATTCCGTTGGCAGGGCTGTCAAGGTCCTCATCCCTACTTTGAAGAATAACATCTTCCTTCGATTCATCCTCAATGGTGGAGTAGCGAAAGGAGGTTGGCTTTGGTTCAGGTGCAGGCTCAGTAACGGGTTGCTTTTTGCCAAAACTCTCAAATATCTCCTCAAATGGGTCGGCAGACTGCTTGGGTGTTGTTGCGGCCTCCTCACCAAATAGAGCGTCGAGAAAAGAGCCGCCACCAGCTTTTGGTGCATCCTGTTGCTTCTTTTTACCAAGAACTTTCGTCAAGATGAATATCCCGATGGCAATGATGTAGATGATGGTGCTCTTATCCATGACGTTGTCTTTTTTTCTTTGTTGTGGCTATTTTCTGCCTTTTCGTTTCTACCTGATAGGGCATACTGCCATTCTTCATCTCTTGCTCCAGTTCCTTTCTTAGTTTTGGCGACTGATTGGCCAAATGCATTTTTATGCTTGCCTTTCTTGCCTTCTCATATTCCCTCTCCTGTTTTTCTTTGATTCTGTCAGCCAGCCGCTCTTTCCGCTTTTTGTCACGGTTGTAGCGCATTCTGATAATTTTTCTCGATAAGGGATCTTTTATGGGACCAATATCGATACAATACTTTTTTGTACTTTGCGCTGAAGTTTTTGGAACTACAGAAAATAACAAAATAGCTACCAGTATCGTTTTAACATGAAACCTCATTGTCACAAATTTACAATTTTTAATGGAACAAGTGTTTCGTAAGATTAGTTTTATTTTGCTTTTCCCAATCCTCTTGCTCTCGTGCAACAAGGAGATTGTGAATCCTGTTCCAGACGTGACTGTCAACTTTCAGATAAATCTGGATATGCCGGATGCCAACAATCTTAACTTTCCCCTAAATTCCATTATCGTGCCGAATTATGGCTACCAGCTACACGGCGTGATTATTTACAACTCCGGTGTTGATGGGTATTATGCATTTGATGCTACCTGTCCCAATGACCTCGGTCAGGCAGTCGCTATCGACCCTAATAATCCTCAACAGGTGGTTTGCCCCAAATGTAAAAGAGTCTACTCCTTGCCGGGCTATGGCTATCCTACAAGCGGCGGGGGCTATTCCTTAAAAAAGTATTCGGTAAATGCCAGTGGTCGCCTACTTTTTGTTTACAATGGTTACTAGCTTATTCTTCAAAAAAAATTCTCAAGACTAATCGATATCCTTCAACAGTTTGTTGTCGGGGTCACTGTTTAAGTGATCCTCAAAATTCTGCTGAATGGTCAGAATGTGATTCAGCACGGGCGGTGCAGATTCAATAACAGGGTCAACGCCCAAGCCGTCAAGCGCTTGGTTTACGAACTGTACCGATATTTTTTCAATCCAGATGGCTGGCACGTATGCTCTGGTTTTTGGCTCGTCGGTGTAGGTTTCTGCAATTAGGTTGGCCTGGGTAAGGTCATGAAGAATATGCCTAACCAACCGAATGGGCATGTTTAAATCGGTGGAAAGATCGGTGGCAGTTAAAGGCGGTTCCCCATTTTTAAACCGGCTTACAATTCGATGTATAACCAACAGTGAAAGGGCTCGCTTCGAACGATGGCTAATATTAACGGCTTCGTTCTCAAATTCATATAGGTGAACATTCTGTATGGCGAAGGAGATTTCCGCCCCCAGAAGCACTATTAACCAGCTGGTCTGCATCCAAATGAGGAAAAGCGGGAGGGCGGCAAAGCTCCCATAGATGGCGTTGTACTGTGAAACGCCCACCTGAAAATGTACGTAAATCCACTGCGTAATTGCAAAGAGCGTTCCGGCCACAATACCGGCCACAATTCCCGATTTGGTTTTCACAGTGGTGTTGGGCATCACAATGTAGATGAGCGTAAAAAGAACCCAGACCAGAAAGTAAGGGATTAGCTTCACCAAAAAGAAGAGAAACGGGCTTATATATCCCAGCATTTCATGCTGCTGGGTATAGGTGCCCAAGTGAGTAATAATGTAGACGTTGGTGCTGCTGGAGGCCACAACTAAAATTGGGGCAATGAGCATCATGGAGAGGTAATCGCTGAATTTACGGGTAAAGTGGCGCGGTTTGTCTATCTCCCAAATGGCGTTGAACGACCGTTCGATGTTGCCAAAAACCTTCAAGATTGACCAAAATAAAACAGCAATACCAATTCCGGCAATTAATCCACCTCCCGTACGGGCAAGCAGTGAGTTGGAAAAATCGATGAGTTTTGATGCTATCTCCTCGTGACCCTTCAGCGTGTCCAGCAGCTGGGCTTCCAACAGCTTATCGTAGCCAAACCCTTTGGCAACACCAAAGCCCATGGCCAGAACGGGAACAACGGACATCAAAGTGTAGAAGGTGAGTGCCGATGCCCTGAGCGATACCTGATCCTCCATGAACCCACGAAAAGCCAATACTATAATCCTCAGCGTACGGTAGAGGAACGACTTGTTTTTGGAAAATTGCTCCAGCCGTATGCTCCATATGCGCCTGGTGAGAAAGTGAACGGCTTCTCTGTGGAGCTGCATCAACTTGCCCTTCTTCGGCTTATGGCTTGGTATTGACCTACTTGTTTCCATACGAATAAGTTTGGTGTGTAAGTTATAGTATCAATGCCCCAGCGTGGCCTGAGTTTGTTGCCAACGCTTCTTATTCTATTTTTTTGAAATTGTCGGTTCCCTCCTCGCGCTCCAGCTCCGTTCCAACGGGCATCTTCAGGTAAGGAATTATGGCAGGGTCGTAGTTGGCAATAACGTTTACCTCGAAAAACATGCTGTTGGTGTCGTCGTCCACATACTCGTCGGTTTCGGTTCCGGAGAGGAAGCGCCAGCCGCTATCGTCATCATCCTCGCGCGTTTCGCGGTACATGTAACCCACCTTCATACCATCTACCGTAATGGTGTCGGAGGCGTAGCAGAATCCCATTGGCGGAATCAGCTCCTTAATGTCGTATGCCTTAATTCTGTATTGATTGCTTCCCATTGTGCTGTTTTGTTTGTTGCGTGAAGTTTTTTCAGGGGATAAAGTTAGCGCCATTGTTGCTGTTAACAAAATTGTGCCAGAACCCCGTTCTTCAAAGTTACTGAAAAGCTCATTCGCTGCGATATCTTTCGTTGAAAAAAGAAATTAGGAGAAGGGATGTTCCTTCTGTGAGAAATAGTTCTTAATTCCCTCTCTCGTTGCTGCCAGAGTGCTGCCAGCTGGCTTGCTGCCAATATGATGAAATCAACTTTGCGGTTAATTTGTTTCCCGACTCCTTTTTGCGAATAATCCCATTAACAATCTTTTAACAGCCGCCATAGGCCCAAAGGGTTACATTTGTTGCAATAGGAGTATGCGATATTCTGAGTTTCCTGTTCTAATGGTGCATCCTTTTTACAAAAACTCAGAATAGCCCATATAGCCAACAAATTGTAAAGACTAAACCTTATGAAAAAGTTAATCATCTTAATTGTTTGCACTCTCTTTTTGGGCATTCCGGTTGTCAACGCTGACGAAGGTATGTGGCTTTTGCCGCTCTTGCAAAAAATGAACATGGGAACAATGAAGGCACAGGGGCTAGAGCTCTCTGCCGACGATATTTATAGCGTAAATCACTCTAGCCTAAAGGATGCTGTGGTGATGTTTGGACGAGGATGTACAGGAGAGGTTGTGTCCGATAAAGGGTTGCTCATCACCAACCATCACTGCGGATTCGATTACTTTCACTCCTTCAGTAGCAAGGAGAACAATATGCTGGAAAATGGATTTTGGGCACAGTCGATGGAGGAGGAGTTGCCGGTGCCGGGTCTTACTGTTTCTTTTCTAGTAAAAATTGAAGATGTTACCGATAAGGTTAAATCGCAGCTGGATACAATTACCGATGAGTCTGCTCTTGGGTTTAAGTTGAGGCGGATAGGTCGAACCCTAGCAGGTGAGGTGGCAAAAGAGAAGGGAATGGAGGCCAGCTTGGAGTCGTTTTACAATGGAACTAAGTACTACCTCTTCATTTATCAAACATTTAGCGATGTTCGGTTGGTTGGAGTTCCTCCTGAATCCATTGGGAAGTTTGGTGGCGATACCGAAAACTTTATGTGGCCAAGGCATACTGGTGATTTCAGCCTTTTCAGGATATATGCCGATAAGGATAATAATCCAGCGGAATTCAGCCAAAAAAATATACCATACGTGCCTCACAATCATCTGAAAATATCGCTTAAAGGTGTTAAGGAAGGCGATTTTACCATGGTGCTTGGGTACCCCGGTTTTACCACTCGATACCTCACCTCTCCGGAGGTTGATGAGCTCATGGAGTCCACACATTCAATTCGCAATGAAGTTAGGGCGCAGCGGCAACAAATTATGATGAATGCAATGCGTGAAAACAGCGATATACGGCTTAAATACTCCGCCAAATATTTTGAGTCGAGCAATGCATGGGTTGTTTCAAAGTCGATGCTTGAGCTCTACCGGAGCTGTAATCTGCAGGAGAAATTCTTTCGGCGCGATTCCATTTTTAGGCAGAAGGTAAACACCTCCTCCGAATTTGGCCAAGAGTATGGCACAGCACTACCGCTTATTGAAGGAGCCGTGGCGGGAAGACGGAAGGCGATGTATGCGCATCACTTCTTAAACGAAGCACTTATGATGGGTACCGAAGTTTATGTTAATGGCATTCGAAGTTCCTATTTTGTTAAAATGCTTGGTGAACCCAACCAAGGAGGAGCCAAAATGGTTGAAACAAGGGAACGGTTGGTGAAGAATGCCAGAGCCTTCTTTCGTGATTACGACAAGGAGGTGGATCGGAAAATTACGGTTGCCATGCTAACTTTGGTGAAGAGCCATCTTACTCCTGAATACAGGCCAGTGTTTTTTAAAACTATTGATGACAAGTTTAAGGGCAATATTGAGGCATATGTGGACGATATGTTTAGGCGATCCGTGTTTGTGGACTCTGTCAAATACATGAAGATGATGTTGAAGCCCTCGGAGACAAAGTTGCAGAACGATCCTGGATTTGTTTATGCTCAGGAACTATTTAACAAGGTGCTAGAATTGAAGAATGTATACATAAAGTATAGCCCGGAACTAAAGAAAGGTAAGCAGTTGTTTATGCTAGGTTTGATTGCTATGGATTCCACAAAGGCACTATATCCTGATGCCAATTTCACAATGCGACTTAGTACAGGTAGCGTTGAAGGTTACAGCCCTCGCGATGGAATTTACGACCTGCCTTTTACTCGTTTGAAGGGCGTGATTCAGAAGGAGGATAGCACCGATTTCGAATTTGTGGTTCCACGCAAGCTCAAGCAGCTATATGCCGCGAAGGACTATGGTCGATATGGAAATAAAGGAGAGATGCCCGTGTGTTTTTTAACCACCAATGATATTACTGGAGGTAATTCTGGAAGTCCTGTGCTTAATGCCCACGGCGAGCTTGTTGGAGTTGCTTTCGATGGGGTATACGAGTCACTGGCCACCGATATTTTTTACGATAAGCAGCTGAATCGCTCAATATGTCTTGATATACGCTACTTGCTTTTTGTCATTGACAAGTATGCTAACGATAACCGCTTAATTCAGGAGATGTCATTTGCTGATTAGATACAATATTTTGTTTGTTAGTTTTAGGTTTCGGTTATGTTTTGGAGGGTGCCAAATGGCACCCTCCTTTTGTTTTGTGTTTTTCTGCCGTTGTTCATACGGTGTTTGAAAGCTGATTGTGTGAAACTAGCTGTTTTGATGCGGACTCGGACAATATGGTCGCTATCCTAAGCGCGTCTCTAGGCTCAAAAACATCTCCTCTTGATACGAGCAACACCATTCCTTATAATTGCTATTGTGTATGGCACTGGTGTTAGAACACAGCTATACCCGCTACAAACAAAGTTGGGCATTCCCATTGCTGTGGAATGCCCAACCATAAAGTGAAGTAATGTTATTCAAACGAAGGATCTTTCATCCATACTGGCATGCCTGATCCCTTAAGGTAGTACGTGAAAAAGGTCATCATTCTCTGGGTGAGGTCTACTTTGTTTTCATGCTTGTTCAGCACATGGGCATCGCCCTTGTAGTTTATGAGCCAAGCCGGTTGGTTAAGCCTTCGTAGAGCAAGAAAAAGCTCTATGCCCTGCTCCCAAGGAACGGCTCCGTCATTGTCGTTTGCAATGATGAGTAATGGGGTTGTAATTCTATTTGCAAAAAGTACCGTTGAGTGGTTGATGTAGGTTTGTGGAGCTTCCCATAGGGTTTTGCCTATGCGGCTTTGCCCACTCTCATACTGAAACATTCTGCTGTTACCTACGCCTCTTCTAAGTCCTCCGTAGGCGCTCACCATATCGCTTACCGGAGCAACGGCAACAGCAGCTTTGAATAAGTTAGTGCGGGTTAAAAGATATGCCGCTTGGTATGCACCCCAGCTGTGCCCTTGAATGCCAACTCTGGCGCTGTCTAACTGCGGATAATTTGCAAACACGTAGCGGAGTCCACTGGTAACACATTCAAAGCTGCTCTCTCCGGGATTGCCAACTTCGAAAACAATGTCTGGGATGAATACGGCAAATCCATTGGAGGTATAGTAGGGGATGTTTATAGTGGCCTCGGAAAATTCTGGACGTCTGAATAGGTGGAGATCGTCGCTCTGCCTTTCGTAAAGGTTGACCACTAGAGGGTATGGCGGTTTGATACACGTATCTGGTAAAAATAGCATTCCCTGGATTTGTTTGCCATGCTGAGTAAACCACTGAACTAGTTGAACGTTGCCGGTGCCCCATTTTGAGTAGTAGGCGCCAAGGTTGGTGACTTTTTTTACCTCCCCTGCCGGTGTTTTGTAGAAAATATCGGGATAGCTGTTATACGTCTCCTGCCTCCATGCAATTGCTCCGTTGCTTAAAACTTTTGTGGCGGTTAATTTGAAATTTCCGCCATGGAGCAATCGTGGTTGAGTTGACTTTGAGAGTGCTATCTCAAATAATCCAGATTCTTTGGTTGAGAGCGAAAATCCTTCTGCCACAACCACCTCTTTCTCGTTTAGTCCACGCTTTTTGCTGGCTTCGCATATACGCAGCTGCATGTTGTGCTCTTTTCCATATCCAGCGGTGAGGCACAGCGGAGCCTCTTTGCCCGATGGGTCGCATTTCCAGAGGTCGTAGTAACCCTTTAGAATGATGTGCTCATCGTTTTTTGTCCATCCTTCGGGGGCAAATGGCCCGGGCCAAGTGGGTTCATCGTTCCTGATGTTGAAAAAGAAATCGTTAGCACCTTCTGTTATAATGTTCTCCTTTTTGCTGGCAATGGAGTAGGAATGCCAGCAGGAATCGGTATCGAACCAGTAGAGATACTTGCCACTTGGGGAGGAGTTTACGTAAAACATCGCCCCTTTTTTAAGGCAGGTGGCCGAACTGTTTTCTAGGTCAATTAGGTAGTAATCTGCCTTTTTCCCACTCTCCCAAGAGCGCTGCTTTAGGTAAGGATATTCAACGCTGCCTATGTAGTAGCGCGTGCTGTTTCCTACTTGACGAGCCTTTTGCAGCGTGTCATTTTCTACCTGTTGGAGCTTTCCGTTCTGGGCTATCCACAAGAATTTTCGATTGAGATTCCGCTCCTCCCTTTTCGCTTCGGCAGAGGCAAGTGTTACATCGCGATAATCCCATACTTCGATGCTGCTGTTTAGTAGGCTGGTACTATCAACTTTCTCAAGAAGAAGTTGTAATGTTGCTCCACTGCTGCTAAAGGATAGCATGGGCTTTGTGGCAAGTGCCCATCCGGAGGGAATGGTATCGAGATGCTCACCCACTTTGTTCAAGTTAAGCTGAAGAAGATAGCTTCTCCCTTTGTTTGTGTAGGCTATGGCGGCACATTCACCATTTGGGCTTATGGCTAAATCAAGAATGTTTCCGGTTGTTTCTGCAATTGTCTTCTTCGACTTGTTGGCAAAGGAGTAACGAAAGAATTGAGTGGTTGAATCTATGGTATTTCCCAACAGCAGGTATCCATTGTCGGGGGATGTGCTGTAAATATTGAAGGTGTCGGGAAGTGAGTTGTTGTGAGCAATGTTGAATGTGATGTACTCCTTCTTTTTCTTACTATTCAGTTCCACTATTACGCTATTCTTCCCCACATCAATAAGCCTCTTACCATTCTTGCCAATGGGCGCTTGCTTTAATGTCTCTGTGTTGATGAGTGAAACCTCTTTTTTTTGCTTAGCTACAACGCCAATGAACCTTCCATTGTCAATTTGTTCCCAAGATGTTAGTTCTCCCAGACATTTTGTGACACCATTCAATTTGACAAGGAAGTAGTTCTCATTCCTGTTTTCCTTTATTGAGTAAATAAAGGCCTTTCCATTTTCAAGTGCTGTAAACTGACCTATTTCAGGTCCCTTTCCAAGGCTGTCGATCGGGATCCCCTGTTGAGCACTTAGCTGCAGGGTAAGGAGTAGGAAAGCGGTCAGTAGTAAAAAGCGAGCAATAGGTAGTGTAGAGTGTGCTTTGAAGTTTTGTCTATTCATGGCAGTTTTAAAGTCAAATAGAAACAAACATAGTAGAACTTTTCCTCCCTTTCGCCTATTTCACGGCGTTAACACTTTTTTTACACTTTGCAAAGGTGTCTGTTTGTTGTAACTGACAAATATGCAGCGTTTTATATGCTAGGTGTTGTTAAATCCGGGTTAACGAAAGGCTTTCTTTCAATTATGAGAAATGGCTTGCCTAAGTTCGCTGCATCACAAATCGAATTTTAGCATCTCATACTATGAAAGGAAATAAGAACATTTGGCGCATGCTGCTGCAGCTTGGATTGTTGGGTGGCATTATTCTACTGCTGCTGGTTGTATGGTTTCGACCTAGCACTGTCATCGATTTTGAGGCATACTGTCCGTTTGGTGGATTCCAAGCTTTTTTGCGGTATGCTGAGGCAGGCTCTCTAGCTTGTTCCATGACAACCACCCAGATATTTGTGGGGCTGGCCCTGCTTGGTGGCATATTGATTTTTAGCAAGCTTTTTTGCGGATACCTTTGTCCACTGGGTACCATTGGCGAATGGCTAGGAAAGTTAGGGGATAGGCTTAAGGTAAAGGTTGCAATTCCCACTTTGGCCGACAAGGCATTACGTTCGCTTAAATATCTGCTGGCCTTTGCCACAATTTACTTTACTGTAAGTTCAGGTGAGCTATTTTGCAAGCAGTACGATCCTTTCTTTGCAACGGTAAGTGGATTCAATAGCGATGTGGTAGTTACCTATGCCATTATTGCTATAATTCTTCTTTTGGTTGGCTCCATTTTTATTCGCCAGTTTTGGTGTCGTTACTTCTGCCCAATGGGAGCCGTTTCCAACATCTTTTCCTTTTTTGGACTGACCTCCGTTTTGGTGTTGGGATTCTTGGTGCTAATTGCTTTAAATATTAACGTGGGATGGACATGGCTGCTGGCGGCATGTTGCATTGGTGGTTATATTTTGGAAATTGCTCCTTACAGGCGCAAGGTTTTCCCATTGATAAAGGTGACCAAGAATGATAGTGCCTGCAGTGGATGTAAGCTGTGCGATAGGGCCTGTCCTCAAGGAATTAAGGTGTCGGAAGTGAAGGGTTCCGTAACGTGCATCGATTGCAACTTGTGTGGCGAGTGTGTTACCGCATGTAAAAAGGAGCAGGCGCTGGGTTACAACGGGAAACGAAAGCTGTGGATACCTGCTTTAGCTATAGTGGCGTTGGTTTTTTTAGGCATTGTGTGGGGGAGCATTACAGAGGTTCCTACAATTGATGAGCGTTGGGGTTCAGCCGAGGAGATTGAGCAGGCTGGCGTTTACGTTCAGGACAAAATGGATAATGTTAAGTGCTACGGAAGCTCAATGGCCTTTGCAAGCCAGATGCACAAGGTTAAAGGTGTGCTTGGCGTTAAGACTTACGTTGGTTCACATCATGTGAAAATTTACTATAACCCCGACATCATTGCTGAGAAGGATCTGAAACGGGCTATTTATGCTCCATTCCACTCTTGGATAAATCGTCCAAAATTGGAAAGCGATACCTTGAGGGCTGTGGTTATAGGAGTTAACAACTTCTATGGACGAAACGACTACGTTAACTTTCTTCGGTTAATGAAGCCACATAAAGGGGTTTACGGCTACGAAACGGAGTGGGGTGAACCAGTGCTCATCCGAGTATTTTACAATCCACAAATATTTCGCGTAGAAGAGTTACCCGGCATAATATCATCGCCCACACTTACCTATACCGAAGGGGAGGGTGCTGCAGCAAGGACTGTTACCACCGATTTGGACTATAAGTTTGAGTTTCTGAAACCAGGCTACGAAACTTTTACGAAGCTGCAGGTTGAACAGAGATGGTTTAAACCATTTGAGCAAGAATTTAAGGCAGCGGGTAGCTATAACCTCAGCAATACAGATTCACTTGCTGTTTTCCTTCCGCAGGCAAAGTCCCCAATATTTGCAAGACCAATAATGTATTTGGCAAGTCATTTATCTAACGATAGCACCATTGTCAGCTTCAAAACGCGATTTTCCTCCTCCAACCCCGAAGGCGTGGTTGTATTCCTAAAAGGTCTAACGTCTAAGGATAAGGTGCTCGACCTCATGAGAGCTGATACGCTTACCATTCGATTTACTGATGGTTCCGTTAAGAAGATTGAAAATCAACTTAACGTATTAAAAGAGAAAGATTAATGAAAGTTGGGCCCGGTAGTTTCTACTGTGGCCCAACTTGTTTTTCACCTTTGGTTTTAGCTAGGATAAGGAGTTGTTAAAGAATTGTTAAACGCCTAATGAAAAATTGGTACGGGTGGCAAAGCAATAACTTCGAACCTTAGATGTGATGCCTTCTTTCTGTTTCTGAAACAAACAACATCCCGTGTAAATGAAAACGATGAAATATAGTCTTGTTCTGCTTAGTCTACTGTTTCTTGGTTTAAATTCTGTAGAGGCTCAGAACGGTAATGGTCCATATCCCACAGATGGGTTGGTCGCAATTCGTGGGGTTGTGGTCGATAAAGCAACAGGGAAACCAGTTGAAGCGGCAGCCGTGAATTTGGTGCAGTATGGTCTATGGAGTATTACCTGTTCGAAGGGAACTTTTACCTTTAATAATGTACCATTAGGTAAGGTTGATATTGTTGTTCAGAATCTTGGTTACGCTCCATTTCAGCAAACGTTTGAGTTCAACGAAAGCAAAACATTTCAGCTTACCATATCCATTGAGGAGATGTCGTTTGGCCTCAAGGAGGTTGCCGTAGTTGCCAAGGAAAATAAGGCTGGTGCCAGTACAGGCTCCACCCTTGAACGAACCGTAATTGAGCACTTGCAGCCAAACAGCCTTGGCGATTTGATGCAGCTTCTTCCTGGGCAGGTGGCTCAGAACCCCGATTTAAGCAAGGCCGCTCAGGTTTCCATTCGGCAGGTGGAGGCAACCGATAACAATGCATTTGGGGCATCTGTGGTAGTGGATGGCGCACCAATATCAAACAATGCAAACCTTCAGGTTCAAAATACCGCGTCCAGCTCCGATCCAAACTTTACATCAGTTTCAGGGAAAGGTGTCGACCTTCGTCAGATTTCTGCGGACAATATTGAGTCCATTGAGGTTATTCGGGGTATCCCCTCCGTTGAGTATGGAGACCTAACTTCGGGCGCCGTGATTGTGAATACGAAGGCAGGGAAAGCACCATTTGAGTTTCGAACTAAAATTAATCCCAACAATATGGAATTTTCGGTTGGGAAGGGTTTTGAACTGGGGGAAAAACGTGGATTTCTAAATGTTGATGCTGACTATACCAGTAGCTATTCCGACCAGCGTTTCTCCAATAAGGGGTTTAAGCGTTTCAATGGTCAGCTATCCTACTCCAACAGTTTTTTGGAGGGGAAGATGCAAGCTACTCTTAAGTTGTCAGGGTATAGCACCATTGATGAGGTTAAGAAAGATCCGGACGATGAGGCCATGCATTCCGACACATGGTCGAAGGAGCGGGGTGTGCGATTTACAGGAACTACCCGACTTTCGCTAAACAAACCGTTTTCTCGTTCATTGAAGTTTGACTTTTCTGCTGCTTATGGCTACTCCGAAGGCTATTATCGCGACTTGATCTCTCCCGATAGGCTAGCCATTACATGGGCTAAAAAGGATACCATGGTAGCCGCTGCTTATTTGCCTGGCGAGTATTGGGGTGTAGCAACGGTTGAGGGTGAGCCGATTAATCTGTTTGCAAAGCTCACCAACAGCATGTCGACGGAAGTTTTTGGTGGAAGACATCGGATAGTGGCAGGGCTGGAGGTTAAGTCGGATGGTAATATTGGTGCTGGTTTTCAGTACGATGTTACTAGACCTGCAAAGAAAGCGGGTTCATCAACACGTCCTAGGTCATATAACGACATTCCTTTTCTTAACATCTACTCCGCCTTCCTTGAGGACAATCTTACCTATAGAGTAGCCAGTAGGGACCTGAAGGTTCAGGCTGGTTTACGCTACGACCTTATTCAGCCAGGAACTAACGTAGAATCGAGCGTGCTTGCTCCACGGTTTAATGCCTCGTATAAAGTGGCTTCGTTTTTGGAAATTCGCGGAGGCTACGGTGTAACGGCAAAGGCTCCTGGGCTTGTTCACCTCTACCCCAATAATGCATACTTCGATTTGGTGAGCTGCGATTACTACTCTTCCCTGAATCCAGCGGAAAGACTAACTCTTCTTACCACCCGGGTGATATCAACCGAAAACCATAGCATTAGATCTTCAGAGAATAGCAAGGTTGAGGTGGGTGCCGATTTGTCGTTTGGTAAGGTGAAGTTGGCAATTACCCTGTTTCAGGAGAAGCTCCGTCACGGTTTTAGCTTCAGCCAGACCGTAAAACCGGTAACCTATGATTACTGGAATACCTCTGATTTGGTTCTTCAAACGGGCCAACCACCTCTTTACGATCCAAACAATCCTTCGGTAAAAGATACTGTTTTCATGGCCATCTACACCACCCCAACCAACTCTGTGAAGGAGGACAATAAAGGGATAGAGTTCGATCTGAACCTAGGTCGAATAGATGCCATTCGCACCTCCATTTCTGCCAACGGAGCCTACATATACTCCGAGCGTTCTTCATCCGACAACCTTGTTCAAACTGGGAAGAATCAGCAGAACTATACCCGTTTGGGGATATACCCAGCCGATGCTAAGTTGAGCCGTAACAAGCGATTTACCACAGCTATTCGCATCGTTCATAATATTCCTGAGCTACGGTTTGTTGTGTCTCTTACCATTCAAACCATTTGGTTAAACTACCAGAAATACAGTTGTGCAGAGTACCCCATTGGGTATATCGATTCGAAAGGAGTACCCACGTGGTTGACCCCAGAACAGGCACGTCTGCCCGAATATTCCGATTTGGTTGCGGTGGTTAACCCTAATGCTTCAAAGGCAGAGACTTGGCCAAATTTGTGGCAGTTTAACCTTCGGTTAACCAAGAATATAACGCCTAATATTGGCTTTTCCTTCTTTGCCAACAATGTTTTCTACAGTCGCCCTACGGTAAAAAGCAAGCGCACTGGTACCTATCAAACACTTAACCCCAACATCTTCTTTGGCACAGAACTATATATGAAATTCTAATCTCATGTTTAACTTAACTACTACTGACCTATGAAAAAGTTATTATGTTTTGTCCTTCCCCTTGCAGTGGCTGTGCTAGTCAGCTGCACAAAAAGTGATAGTAATACAACTTATACTGCCACTGTTACGGTGAGCTATCCCGATACCTACATCCAGCAGCATGCTGTAGGTGCCGATGTTTCCATAAAGAATACCACCACTAGTGTTACCTATACTGGCGTTGTTGGTTCGGATGGAACTGCTATTTTCGAAAATGTAGAACCAGGCTCCTACACTGTTACTTCCAGCATCACCCTCGATGCTCAGCAGGCAAAGGAGGTATCCGGTATTGAGATTAGCGTAGGATTGAGAGCCGTAAAGAATGTTGAAATCTATGGTGTTGAATCGGCCAGTTTTGCCATGGTGCTTGAGCCATATTCTCAGGGCTCTTTGGTAATTGGACAAGTTTATTATCAGGGTTGTAAAACCCCTTCTGGTGCCAACTATAAGGCGGATCAGTTTATAGAGATTTACAATAATTCGGACCAAGTAGTTTATCTCGATGGACTGCTTATCTCCGACATCTGGGGAAATCCATCAGGCACAACACCTACCGAGTTTCAGAGCGACAATAGTAACGTGTATGCTTCCACCGTGTGGCAGATTCCTGGTACAGGACAAGAATATCCTCTTGAGGCTGGAAAATCAATTGTTATTGCACAAACTGCCCTTAACCATTTGGAGCAGAATGCCAACTCCATCGATTTATCAGGTTCAAAGTTTGAAACTTATGTGGAAAAACAGAATGGAACTGATGTTGATGTTGCTGAATCGATAAATCTAAACCTTCAGTATTTTACTTTCCTTGGTTACGATTACTACTTGAATATGAATGGTCCTGCAATTGTTATTTGGAGAACCGACAACTTTGATGCCTTGGCAAAATGTTTACGCCCAGGTACCACCTCAACGGCACTTTACATACAGATTCCCAACGCCCTCGTTATTGATGGTGTTGAAATTCTTGCTGATGCCAACTCCTCCGGATTGAAGCGGTTAAATACACCTATTGATGCCACCTTTGCTTATGGTCAAGGGCTTTACAGCGGCTATACCATGAAGCGTAAGGTTGCCAATACTACCGATGATGGTCGTAAGGTGTTGCAGGATAGCAACAGCTCTGCCGACGATTTTGAATGTGTAACTCCTGTTTCTTTAGGATTTTAGCAAGTGTTTAGAAACCTGCACTTATTTGTTAGGTGCGGGTTTCTCGCTTTTAACATTTTCATGCCATGCAAAAAATATTAGGTGGAATTTCGCTTTTGTCATTGCTCTGCTGCTTGGCTTTTGAACCTGCATATAGTCAGAAGCATTGTGTAGCCATTACCGATTCAACGCTGGGTCTTTCCTTGCCACTCAAGTGGAGCTATGTAAATAGGGAGTCGCTGTGGTTAAGAACATCCAATGCAGCAGGATTGAGCGTAAGCGAAGTGGAGCGAATAGGCATGGCTACCTTGGATATAAACCATGAAATAGGGGACTTCCGTCGTCCGCAGGAGCCGTACGAGTCAAATTCATACGGTTTTAGCGCGGCAAAGTATGAGCGAGTTAAAGGTCTTAAGCTATATGGTTCTTTTTCGTTTAAGCAGGTAGACGAGTCTGCCTTGGGAGGCACAGATATTCTCAACCCTTACAGGGGCACTCCCTATGTTTATGCCGATTATACTAGTGCAAAGTGGATTAAGCAGGTTTACAGGCTCAATGCACTAGTTGCAACCAATCACTTCTGGGAGAGATATTACGGTGGGCTGGGTATTAACTATGGCGTTGCCACGGGGGCACGGCAGCTCGATCCAAGACCACTTTCCATGTCGAATGACCTAACCGTGACACCTTCTATTATGGGCCAATTCGGTCGATTTCAGTTTGGGTTGAATGGTGTGGTTGAGACTTTTAAGGAGGCACTCGATTTTAAGTTTAGTAATAGCAATAAGCAGTATCACTTTATTAAAATGCTTGGACTTGCCAGCTACAAAGATGCGGTAATGGAGGATACTGAGGAGCGCACCTACAAGGGGTTTGCCGCAGGTGCCGAGGTTCAGGGGAAGTATTGCTGGCTCGGTAATGCCGTTATGCTATCAGGTGGCTACCGGTCGTATTCGGAAACCACCACCGACGGTTATAGTGTTAAGCAAAATGGTGGCGACTACTCACGTAACCGGTACTATGGGTTCGCTGCATTTGAAAAGCGACCATCGTTTGGCAAGCTGCAAATTATTGTAGGAGGCGATTTTGTCCAACACGAAGGTTCTGAGTCGGACCAAAAGTTTGTTTCCAATGATCCAACGAATCCTCACTATGTTACCTTGTTTAAGACAGTTAAATACAAGGCTACAAGCGATAATGTTTATTCGGAGCTGAACATGTTTGGGCTGACAAATGGTAATGTGAGGTGGATAGGAGGCTTGCGCATTTCAATGGAGTCGATTGATCAGAAGTACTTCTTTACTCCGAAGTCGGAGCTAAAGTTTACTTCTCTGTCCGTTGGCCCCAACTTTACGCGCCAATGGAGTTTTGGCTCATTGGCTTTGTTACCGTCTGCTGCTTTTACCTATTACCATGTGCTCTCGAGCAGCCTAAGCGTTGGCAATTTGGTTACGGGCCTTTCGTGGGAAGCCGACAATATTACCTATCCCGATTTTGAGTATCTCACCACTAACCGATGCAAAGTGTCTGTTGGTTGTAAGCTAATAAGACCTTTGCGAATGAAAGGTAAAGTGTATTCCTCGTTCATTGATTTTCATTGGGATGGACAAACCTCTACGGATGCGTTTAGCCTAAAGCGAAACAGCTCCCGTCAGTGGTTTTCCATATCTGTTGGACTGTCTTATCTCTAGTATACATGTGTTAAGTTTTAGATTGAAAAAAGAGGTTGCCGCATTATGCAGCAACCTCTTTTGATTTATGATTGTGCCGTGGTTTATGAGGCCATATTAAAATCGTTCAACTTGAATCCTTGGCCATGCACGGTTTCAATCTCAACGCTTCCAATCTTTTTTAAATGCTTACGTAGCTTAGCAATGTATACGTCCATGCTTCTTCCCAAAAAGTAGTCGTTGTCACCCCAAATGGTTTTTAGTGCCGTTTCCCGCGATATGGTTTGGTTACGGTTGAGGCAGAATAGCCGCAGCAGCTCCGCCTCTTTTTTGGTTAGCTTATGCTGTTCGCTAGTGCTGGTGAGAACTAGGTTTGGGTAGTCAAAAATTGCTTTTCCTAGCGTAAAAATGTTGAATTCTTCCTGAACGGGAATCATGTCTTTGGTTCTGCGGAGAATAGCCTCAATGCGAAGCTGCAGTAGTTCGGTGTTGAACGGCTTGGTTATGTAGTCGTCGGCACCAGCCTTAAATCCCTTTACTATATCGGGATGCAAGTTTTTTGCCGTGAGAAAGATTATGGGCACATGCTTATTCCTCCGTTTAATCTCCTTCGAAAGCGTTAGTCCGTCCATGTGGGGCATCATAATATCGAGCAACACAAGGTCAAACTCTTTTTCGGTAAATGCCGTAAATCCTTCAATTCCATCATTTCTGAGATCAACAACGTAGCCTTGCATTTCCAAAAAATCTTTGCACACAAAGCCTAGATTTTTGTCATCTTCTACAAGTAGTAGGTTTCCTTTTGGTTTCATACGATGGTCTCCTATGCTGTTTTAAGCGGTAATTGTATCGAGAATGTTGTGCCTTTTCCTACTTGGCTGCAAAGCTGGATGGTTCCGTGGTGATGCTCCACCACCTTTTGGACGTAGAAAAGTCCTAGCCCAAATCCTTTTGTGTTATGGAGATTTCCAATGTTACACCGGTAGAATTTTTCGAAGATATGTTTTTGGTGCTCCTTGCTAATGCCATTCCCGTTGTCTTCTACTGCCATCAACACTTTCCCATTGGTAATTTGAGTGCTGATTTTTATAATAACATCTTCCGAGGAGTACTTAACGGCATTGTCCAGCAGGTTCGATAGGGCATTTTTTAGGTGGAACTCATCTCCATCAACTTCCTTGATTTCGGGTGCAAGGCACAGCTTAATGTCAATGTGTTTCCCTCGGTCGAACATGACAAACTCTTTTACCGATTTGTAAATTAGGCTGTTTAGATCGAAAGGTTTTATGTTAAAATCGACGCACCGCCTCTCCATCTGTGCTATTTTGAGAATGTAGTTCGTTTGGTTTTTAAGGCGGGAGTTCTCTTCGTGAATAATGCCGGCATAGGTTCTAATCTTATCTAGAGCAGTGTGCTGGTCAATTTTGGTGAGAAACGATGAGGCAACCTCAATGGTGGATATGGGCGTTTTAAACTCATGGGTAATGTTGTTTATAAAGTCATCCTTAACCTCCGAAAGTTTCTTTTGACGTAGCGTTTTGAAGGCAATGTAGAGGAATATTGCTGCAAGGGCAATGGTGAAAACAACGGACAATCCAATCCACCACGAGAGCTTTGCTAGGATGAACTTTTGCTTTTCGGGAAAGTAAAGCCTGATGTAGTAGGTTTCAGGTTTCCAGTCGAGGCATGCTTTGTGCGGCTTAAGGCAGAGCTCTTTGCTGATGGTTCCTTTCGAAAACAGAACGGTGGTGTCCTTGGCCTTGGTGAGCGTAAAGAGATACAGTGTGTCGAGATCGTAGTTGGCAATATGGTTGGCAATCATTTTTTTGAGATTGTCGGTTTTAACTACATCGGCGACGCAGGTATGTGCTTGGTCGTATCTCAGGCAGGTGATATTTGTGCACCCGTGGTATTTGTCGATGTCCTGATTGAGTTCAGTGGTTATCTCATTTAAGGCCAGCGTAACCCTATGATCAAACTGTTCTTCCGAAAGAGTGAATGCATTGGTGATCCAGAAGTATTGGGTGACAAGCAACCCTGCAAGGGCACCAATGAAGGCAATGCCACCAAGAAGGGGGATGTTCTTTTTTCTCAAGAGATACTTTTTCCCCATGATACTCTTTTTTGCTGGAGTTGTTGCAGGGTGTGGAATCAGCATTGTTTTGGATTGTTGTTTCTACTTTTTTCAATATTAGGTTATTACACGCATGAATCCTTGCGGCCTCTTGTTAAAATAATGTTAAAGAACACGGAGGTTGGTACCTCTATTTTATGGATGACCTATAACCATGGGTGAAAAGAAAAAAGCACCTGTTTAAGGTGCTTTTCTTTCAAACTTAATCCCGTTTTTGCTATAGGTAACAATTAACTTGAGGTTGCTTTTGGGCCTGATTGGTATTGTCGTATTGTTCTTTTCCTGAAAAATAGTATTTGAAAGAACTATTGATGCTGAATTTACTACTGAAAAATTGGTAAGGGTTACCTCTCCGTTGGAGAATAGGTTGACATATACTTTAATACTATTGACGTTCCCTTTGATCGCAATTTTATTGATGAGAGAGTTAATCCCCATTTTGAGTGTGTCTCGTGTCGATTCTAGATACATATTGCCATTGAAGAACTGCGTTTCTACTATCGTTTTGCAGGTCGTATTATAATCCGTTGTCACCGTTACTGAATCACAATTTATTGTGCTGTCAATTTTTGCATTATAGTTTGCATAAACATAGTAATTTCCATTTCGCATGAGGTTAGATGCAGACCATATGCTGTCATGAAAGACAATAGCATCGAACCATTCGTTGGGTTTGCATTTATAGGACCTCTTTATACCAATACTTGGAAGCGATGCTCCATACAGCCAAACGTGTCTTGCTCTCCTTAGCATACGGTTTCCGCTTGTTACGACTATTGTCTCCTTTTCTGTGTTTTCCTTCAACTTTTTGGACAAATTGCTTATGTCGTAGGTTACATAAGAGGTGTCGTTAAGGTCATAGCCATTACTGGCAAGAAGAGTGTTGAAACTTCCTTTGCCAAATAGCTGACCAATGGTGAAGTAGTTTGCTCCTTACATTCTTTTCAAGTAACCACCCATAGATGTGAAATCAGAATGGTCGTACCCAGCAATATGGCTATCCTGAGCCAACAAGATGGCTTTGCTGTTTTGGGAATCGCCCATAGTATATTTGACGTTTACAGCCATTAGCGAGTCTCTCATTTTTACAGAGTTGTCGTTTACATCAATGCCGACCAATTGCACTTTTCTCCCTGTGTTTTTGTTGTGTTGTTTTATCCAGTCAAGCAATTCCACATACTCATCGGTTTTCCATACCCAATACAATCGGTAATCGCGTATCATTTCGTTGCGAATGTCCACGGTTGTGTCGCTTTGTATGTAACTATTTAGTGGCTGAACTGCTTTGCGGTTGGCTTCTAATAGTATGGTATTAAACCCACATACCTTTACTAAGTTTCGAATCAGGCTATCCTTGAAGACCTGCTCTTGATGACTGCCATGTGTAGCTTCGCCAATGGCAATAATTCTCCTGTTACACAGCAATGCAGTATCTATTTTGCTTGTCTTTGTATAGCTGTTTTGGGAATAAACCAATACTCCATGCGCAACAAGAAGGGTTGCCAAAAATATTTGGGTAAACATTTTCATATTATGATATCGATATGGTATAAAAATTAAAGGTACCACAATATTGCAGTACCTTTAATTTCTTGTTTAAGTATTTTAGTTTTATTTAAAACTTTCAGATAAAATCGAAGAATGAAAGTGGATTTCTAGTATCTGTAGTGGTCCGGTTTGTAAGGCCCCTCGGGTTTTACTCCGATGTAGCTGGCCTGCTTGGGGGTGAGACTGGTGAGCTTTACACCTAGCTGTTCTAGGTGCAACCGTGCTACCTCCTCGTCGAGTTCCTTGGGCAGACGGTAAACGTCAACCTTGAGCGACTTTGTCCACAGTTCCAGTTGGGCCAACGTTTGGTTGCTGAAGCTGTTGCTCATCACAAATGAGGGGTGCCCCGTAGCGCAGCCAAGGTTTACTAGGCGGCCTTCAGCCAGCAGGAATATGGAATGTCCGTCGGGAAAGAAGTATTGATCCACCTGAGGCTTCACGTTTACCTTCTTTATGCCCGGCATGGTGTTGAGCTTGTCCACCTGAATTTCGTTGTCGAAGTGGCCAATGTTGCACACAATGGTTTGGTCCTTCATCTGTTTCATGTGGTCGAGGGTGATGATGTCGCAGTTGCCGGTGGTGGTAACGTAAATGTTGCCTTCGTTGAGGGTCTCCTCTACGGTCTTTATTTCGAAGCCCTCCATGGCAGCCTGCAGCGCGCAAATGGGGTCGATTTCGGTAACAATAACGCGTGAGCCGTAGGAGCGCATGCTTCTGGCGCAGCCTTTTCCAACATCGCCGTAGCCACACACCACAACCACCTTGCCTGCAAGCATCACGTCGGTAGCGCGCTTAATGCCATCGGCAAGCGATTCGCGACAGCCGTAGAGGTTGTCGAACTTACTCTTGGTAACCGAGTCGTTCACGTTGATGGCGGGAACCAGCAGCTCGCCCTTCTCCTGCATTTGGTAGAGACGGTGAACACCGGTGGTGGTCTCCTCCGAAACGCCCTTCCACTCCTTTACGGTGCGGTGCCACTTCTGCCCATCCTCGGCCAGAATATCTTTTAGAATGTTCAATATTACCTGCTCCTCGTGGCTCTCGGCCTTTTTGTTGAGCACCGTGGCATCATCCTCGGCCTTGTAGCCATTGTGTATTAGCAGGGTAGCGTCACCGCCATCGTCCACAATAAGGTTTGGACCTTTGCCACCGGGGAACGATAGCGCCTGTGCGGTGCACCACCAATACTCTTCCAACGTTTCACCCTTCCATGCAAAAACTGGAATTCCGGCTGCCGCAATGGCTGCAGCGGCGTGGTCCTGCGTGGAGAAGATGTTGCAGCTGCACCACCGTACGTCGGCTCCAAGTGTCTTCAGCGTTTCGATGAGCACTGCGGTTTGGATGGTCATGTGCAGCGAGCCCATTACCCTAGCACCTTTAAGTGGCTTTTGGTCGGCATGCTTCTTCCGAATGGCCATCAGACCCGGCATCTCCTTTTCGGCAATGGCTATCTCTTTTCTGCCCCACTCTGCAAGTTTTATGTCGGCAACTTTGTAGGGGAGGGTTTCGTTGATTATCTTTTCCATGGTAGCGTGGTTTTATACGGATAAAGTTAGAAAATACTTTTTAAAATCGTTGAGGTTGTGGTTGTCCAGCACCTCGGTGGCCATCTGCTTGTCGAGATGGAGCTGCACCTTGAGCTCCTCCACGCTAGCAAACTTTAGCTCGTCGCGCAGCCTCTCCACAAAGGCCACCTCCACTTTGTGGTTATAAATGTCTGCGTTGAAGTCGATGATGTGAACCTCAATGGTGCGATGGTGCGAGCTATCAACAGTGGGGCGGACTCCAATGTTCATCATGCCGCGTTCCACCTTCCCGTCGATGTGGAGCAGAACGGCATAAACGCCGTTAGCCGGTACAAGCTTCAGCGGGTCGTTGGGCTTGATGTTGGCCGTGGGGAATCCAATGGTTCGTCCCAACTGGCGACCAGTTTCAATGCTGCCCGCCAAAAGGTAGGGGTAGCTCAGCATTTGATTTGCTGCTTGGAGGTTGCCAGCCATGAGCGCCTCCCGAATGTTGGTGGAGCTGATGCGCTGGCTGTTGTCGCTCACCGTATCGAAGGCGTCGATGGTGTAGCCAAGCTCTGAAGCTAGCTGCTGTAAAAGTGCGAAATCGCCCTTGGCCTGCTTTCCAAAGCGGTGGTTTTTTCCAACCACGAAGTGCTTTACGTTGTATGTTTCCACCACATGTTTTACAAAGGCGGTAGCCTCCATGGCAGCCAGTGCCAGGGTAAACTCCTGCACAATAAAGTAGCGTATGCCAAGCTTAGCAATGAGTTCAGCCTTTTCGGGAAGGGTGGTTAGGAAGAAGAGGTTTTGCGGATCCTTGTCCAGCACAATGCGGGGGTGAGGCCAAAAGGTCATCACCGCCGATTCCAGCTGGAGCTCCTTTGCCTTGTCGATAGCAGTGTTTATAAGCTTGCGATGACCGCGGTGCACACCGTCGAAAAAGCCTAGCGTGAGAACAATGCCTTTGTTGTGCGGTATTTTATTAGGGGTATTTACTATTTCCATTATTTGCTGGGGCGACTCCTCTAAAACCGCCGATGCAAATTTAGGCTATTTGGTTTGTTATGAAAGCTCTTTGGCGAAAAAGTGTAAAAGGCACGTGAGTGTTGGGGTTTGGAGAAGGGTTGCGGTAACTGGCCTAGCTGGGATTTATGGGATTAGTGGATTTCCTTGATTCTTTTGTTTGAATTGCTTGTTGTTTCATCTGGGCAAGGTCCAACTTTAGGTTTCTTATACCTTAGCTCTTATAATCAAAGTTTTTCTGTTTTGAATCTAATCTTGAGGTAACTGAGATGTTAGTTTTCTATTCTATCTAGTATAAAGTTGGCTTGACTCCGGAGGAGTCAAATGTGTGTAGAAACCGTGCGCAGAAATAATTGCACGACCCCGGATGGGGTCGAATATTTAGCACAATTAATAATTGACTTGAAGTTGTTGATCGTCAGTTGATTGGTGCTTTCGTTAGTGTCTATACTTTTGCTACTTACCCTTCTCCCTTTTAAACTTCTATACACTGTTAATAATTTTGACTGAGGAGCATTGAGCTAATCCCGCAAACGGTTGTTTTAACACTCGTTTAGAATAAAATGATGATATGAGACTTTATTTCATTCACACAGGTTAATTAGTGTAATAATTTTTGGTGAGTATTGTTTTGAAAATAAGTACTTTGCATAAGTGTGCTGTTGATTTTTTCATTGTCATTTTTTTTCAGTTATTTATACACTGCTTAAGTTACAAATCGTGTCCAACTCAATTTTAACATTATTGCGAGGAGCACTATGATGAAAAAAAATCTTTACAAATTTTTTAAGGGAGCAGGACTACTGACGGTATTTGCGTTGCTCACCAGCTGCAGCCATTGGGTCGTGCTCGAGTCCAAGGGCCCCATCGGGATTCAGGAGGCATTTCTCATCAAGATTGCATTTCTGTTAATGCTGATTGTGGTGCTTCCCGTTTTTGTGATGGTGTTCTGGTTTGCATACCGTTACCGGGCCACCAACACCAAGGCAACCTATAAACCTAAGTGGACGCACTCCACCGCCATTGAGTGGGTTATATGGATTGTGCCCATTGCCATTGTGGCGGCACTTTCGTATCTAACTTGGGTAAAAACCTATGAGCTCGATCCGTATAAACCACTTAAGTCGGAGGTTAAGCCAGTCCGTATTGAGGTTGTCTCAACCGACTGGAACTGGCTCTTTATCTACCCCGACTACAATATTGCGGTGGTTAATCAGGTGGTTTTCCCTGTAAACACACCGCTGAGTTTCCGAATCACCTCTGCCTCGGTAATGACCTCATTCTTTATTCCTCAGCTGGGAAGCCAGATGTATGCCATGGCAGGAATGCAAACCAAGTTAAACCTTATGGCTAGCGATACGGGTGTTTTTGAGGGACACAATCAGGAGTTTAGCGGAAACGGCTATGTGAATATGCACTTTGAGGCCATAACCACCACACAAGAAAAGTTTGAAGCTTGGGTGCAAAAGGCAAAGCAATCGCCAGACACCTTGAGCATGGCTAGGTACCAAGCGCTTATTAAACCCAATGTGGACTACCCGGTTACCATCTTCTCGCAGGTGAAACCCAGCTTGTTCGACAGCATTACAATGGAGTTTATGAGCTGGATGGGCGGTACCGACAATACGATGGTGGACAGCACGCATGCGATGGACAACATGGAAGGTATGCATCACATGCACGAAAACCATGACGGAATGAACATGGCATCCGATTCCACTAAGATGAACGATAAAAAAATGGAGGGAAAGTAATATGTTTGGAAAGTTGAGTCTTTCGGATATACCGTATAACAATCCGATCATCATGGGGGCAGTGGTCAGCGCATCGCTGGCAGCCCTAGTTGTCATTGGTTTGATAACCTACTATCGAAAGTGGCCCTATTTGTGGAAGGAGTGGCTTACCAGCGTCGACCACAAGAAGATTGGCATCATGTACATTATTCTCTCCTTGGTGATGATGCTGCGTGGTTTTGCCGATGCATTAATGATGCGTGCACAGCAAGCTCTTGCAGCCGGTGCATCACAGGGTTACCTTCCGGCTCACCACTACGATCAGATCTTTGGTTCGCACGGAACCATCATGATTATTTTCGTGGCCATGCCGTTAATGGTTGGGCTGATGAACATTGTAATTCCACAGCAGATTGGTGCACGCGACGTGGCTTTTCCGCTTCTGAACTCAGTTAGCTTCTGGCTAACGGTAGCGGGAGCAGGCCTCGTGATGATATCGCTGGGTGTGGGCGAATTTTCCAACACTGGTTGGACCGGCATTGCACCCCTCTTCGAGAAGCAGTTTAATCCGGGAGTGGGGGTCGATTACTGGATGTGGGCGTTCCAGATAGCGGGTATTGGCTCGCTGCTGAGCGGAATCAACTTTTTTGTAACGATCATAAAGATGCGGGCACCGGGTCTTAAGTTAATGCGCATGCCGCTATTTACTTGGACCACATTGACCACCAACGTGCTCATGATTTTGTCGTTCCCCGTTATTACCACGGCTCTTGTTATGTTAACGCTCGACAGGTATATGGGAATGCACTTCTTTACCAACGACCTTGGTGGTAACGTGATGCTTTGGAACAACCTTTTTTGGATGTGGGGTCACCCGGAGGTGTATATTGTGATACTTCCTGCCTTTGGCGTTTACTCGGAGGTTGTGGCAACCTTTTCACGAAAGCGGCTTTTTGGCTACACCTCTTTGGTTTATGCCACGGCGGCAATTATGCTATTGTCGTTTACAGTGTGGCTGCACCACTTCTTTACCATGGGCAATACGCCCGATGTGAACATTTTTTTCGGCATTGCAACCATGCTCATTGCCATACCCACGGGTGTTAAGGTCTACGATTGGCTCTTCACCATGTATCGAGGGAGGATTAGCTTTACTACCCCAATGTATTGGACTTTGGGATTTCTTACAACCTTTGTTATTGGTGGTATGACCGGTGTGCTGATGGCAATTCCACCAGCCGACTTTGTGGTGCACAACAGCCTCTTTCTCATTGCCCACTTCCATAATGTTCTAATTCCCGGTGCGCTGTTTGGCTACTTTGCTGGAATTGCTTACTGGTTTCCCAAGGCCTTTGGTTTCCGTCTCGACGAGAAGTGGGGCAAGCGCGCTTTTTGGGGCTGGATTATTGGCTTCCTCGTAGCCTTCTCACCCCTCTATATCTTAGGGTTTATGGGCATGGCTCGCCGTATGCAGCACTACGATAATCTGGCTTGGCAGCCTTACCTTATTGTGGCCCTCTTCGGCGCATTTATTGTTGCCTTTGGCATTTTTGCTCAGATGATGCAAATATTTGTGAGCATTCGTGATCGGAAGAAGAATGCTGATCTTACCGGAGACCCGTGGGATGCTCGAACGTTGGAGTGGTCAACCGCTTCACCTCCTGCCGACTATAACTTTGCAGTAATTCCAACGGTGGAGGATTTGGATGCTTTCTGGGATATGAAGGAGAAGGGTACCGCCTACATTCAACCTACTGATTACCACGATATACACATGCCTAAGAATAGTATGTTTGGTCCAGTCATAGGTGGGTTGGTCTTGGCCTTTAGCTTTGCCATGGTTTGGTATATCTGGTGGCTTGCCATTGGAAGCATGTTGGCCATTGTGGTATCTCTAATTCTTATTGGTGCCAACGACAACGACGAGTATGTTATCCCGGCAGCTGAGGTGAAGCGCATAGAAGATGAGCGTTTTAAAATTCGGGCTGCTGCATTGGAGACAATGAAAATGAATAACTTAAAAGGAGAAAGGTAATGAGCACTAAAATAGCAAACACAGCAGAGCTGGGGCATGTGGATCATGCTGAAATTAAAACCTTTGGCTTTTGGATATACCTCATGAGCGACCTCGTTCTCTTTTCCATACTCTTTGCCACCTTTGCCGTAATTGGGTTCAACTATGCAGGTGGTCCCACCGGAAAGGATTTGTTCGATTTGCCCTACCTGTTTGTTGAAACCATGCTGCTGCTGGTGAGCAGCGCAACCTTTGGGCTGGCGGTAATTGCTATGCACAACGGCAAGAAAACACAGGTGATTGCTGGATTGGTCGTTACGTTCCTTCTGGGGCTTGGCTTTGTATCCATGGAACTTCATGAGTTTTATGGGATGATAATGAGCGGAGCGGGTCCCGATCGAAGTGGTTTTCTATCGGCCTTCTTCACACTTGTGGGCACCCACGGACTTCACGTTACCATCGGCCTGATCTGGATTTTGGTGATGGGGGCGCAGGTTGCCACCATGGGAATGACCGACGGGGTAAAATCGCGGATGGTTCGCCTGAGTATGTTTTGGCACTTCCTGGATATTGTTTGGATTGGCGTTTTTAGCTTTGTTTACCTCATGGGCGTCATCTAAGTAGCTGTATTGTTGTTGAACGAATTAAAGAAGCAAAGATATGAGTCAAACACATAACGAGGAGATGGGAGCGAGCCATGCAACCGCTAAAACCTATATTATTGGGCTGATATTGGCTGTAACGCTCACCGTTGTATCATTTGCGCTGGTGATGAGCCATGCCGTTAGCCGGCCGGTTGCCATGGGTGGGCTGTTTCTTGCTGCCATGCTGCAAATGCTGGTGCACCTCTACTACTTTCTGCACCTCAACAGGTCGTCGGCAGCACGGTGGAACGTAATTGCCCTGGCCTTTACCGCCCTGCTGCTGTTTATCTTCATTGGCGGAACGCTCTGGGTAATGTACACCCTCAACTCGCGGATGATGTAGCAAGTGCTGGTGTACAGCTGCCGCACGCATAAATATGTTGGACTGCTCCCATACGCCGAGAGGCTGTGTGGGAGCAGTTCGTTTTTTGAGAAATAGCCAATTGTTTCTTGTATGATCTTCCCACTTTTAAGTGTAAATGGAAGGCATTCAGCCGATTTACTACGCGCATTGGTATGAAGGATTCCCAATTTCGAAGCACCGACCTGTCTCAAATTACACTAAAGTTTATTCGTTGTCGAAATGTTGAAACCATCACCCTACTTGGTCTTTTCTACCATGCTAATTGATGGTTATATAGCTTCACTTTAATGTCTTTAATTTTTTGGTAAAAGAAGCGTTCAGAAATTCGTATTTCCCTTATGCGTTCTTGCAGTTCGGTAAAATAGTTCATGGAATTGCCCGACTTGAAACGCTCATCGTTCAATGCAAAGCCTTTTACAATATACTCTTTAAGCCTTTGGGTTGCCCAAATACGGAACTGCGTACCTTGTTGTGATTTAACCCGGTAGCCAACCGAAATTATAACATCGAGGTTGTAATGGTTTACATCGTAAGTTTTACTATCGTTTGCAGTTGTCCGGAAATTCCGGACAACTGAATTTTCGTTCAACTCGCCTTCTTTGAAGATGTTGCTAATATGCTCGGATATGGTACGTTTGTCCTTATTAAAAAGCATACCCATTTGGGCTTGTGAAAGCCAAACGGTTTCTTCTTCGAGGCGAACATCAATTTTGATGCTGCCTTCTGAGTTTTGGTATATGAGAATTTCGCCTGTATTCATGATTAAATTAGTCTTTTTTGCCTTTTATTTTTTCGCGCCTCAGCTTTTCTTCGGTTTGCGTTGTACAGAACATGTTGGCGGCTAAATTCGGTGCTACCCGTTTGGTCTAGAATGTTTTGGCTCATTTTTTAGGCCTTCCTTTTTATGAATGCCTTTGGCCTTGAGACCACCACATAAGCCCATGTAGCTATGATTTTGGAATATAGCATAAACAGGTTCTATAACACCTGCATTGGCAAGCTCAATGGGCCTTAGTATTAACCTTTCCGTTAGTAAGTTCATCTCTCCTGCTACTTAGGCTGTTTGCCGTAATGCATTTATCTGTAGCCTAAAATTATGCAATATATCCCAAACTCACGAGCCCGAAATCCATTTCCTACCCATTATTTTGCTCTCTCCGAAGACCGCTTCTTTTTCTTCCGTGAGTTTTGGAAAAAATCTTCACCATCTTTTTTTAAAATCTCCGTGAGTTTTTAAAAAATCTTGCCCAAGATTTTTTACGCGGATGCTTAAGGAAATTTACGCGCATACTTATGGAAATTTTCGGCAACACTTATGCGGATTTTGCTGGATAGGTGTTGCGAGGCGACCGCACCATATTAATGGCGAAGTTTTTCGAATTCCTTCGAGAAATGGTGGATGAACCGGTGGGATTTACTTGGAGGGGTGTGAAACGGTTGGCGGTATAAAATCGTTGGGGGAGTTCGGAGCTACTTCATTATCAACCGAGAAGAATGCACGATGCGAGACAGAATGCCTACTTAAACACGTGATCATCAATGTTTTGTGACCGCATGTTACCGCCTGGTGTTCTTTCATCTTTCTTTGTAAACCATTGTCATTATTGAGTTTCCTTGTCATTTTATTTTCTTGCTTATTAGTCGGCTCCTGTGTCAGCGTTTTTTAATTTTTTTAGTGTTGGCAATTTTTTAAAACAATTTCTCTAGGTGTGTTGGCTTTGCAAACTCTTTGAAAAAGCTTTGGTTGAAGCGTTGGCTCGTGGGGCTTTGGCAATGTGCTTGCAAAGTTCATCGCATTTTGTGTGATTTGAAAAAATTGAAAAGCAAATTTTCATCCACACAATCAAAACGGTTGTATTGACTATAATGCCTTTCTACAAAAGCATTCACAAAACAATTGTGTTATATGGACTTCTAAACCCTTTTCTGTTGTGTCTATTTTCATCAATGAAATTCATAATGACCTTTACAAGCAATAAATGTTACTATATTATTTTCAACTGTATAGCTAAGTCTATCACCATCAGGGTAGCTGTTTGTTACTCTTTTTGATGCTTCTTTTCCTCTGCCTTTTAAATTTTCAGTCTGTCCCATTCCACCAGTAAAAGGATGAATTTGAACATCTTTCATCAGAAGTAATAAGTATTTAAAAGTTTTAAAATCATCTTTTTTCCAGTTCAGAAACTGCGTCATAAAATCATCTGTGAATACAGGTTGATACTTTGTAAAACCCAGATACTTTGTCAATATTTCTTTGGCATCAATGAATTTGGGCATTGACATATCAGCCCATTCTGTTATTTCCTGTGTATTAATATCACTTTCCAAGCAAATATTATAGGCAACAAAGTCAATGTTTTCAGTTGCATTCGCGGTGCTTTTTCTGACGATTATTTTTCTATTCCGCCAAAACAAATTAGAATCTAAACTTATTGAAGGAATAGTTTTTATATGACTAACTGGCAAGCCAATAGGTTCGGTATCTGTAGGAATATTATCACCAATTAAAGCATAATCACTCTCAAAAAAGGCATCTAATTCAGCTTCTTCCAATTCGTCTGTAAATGGCTTTTTGCAAAGGTCAATGATTAAATTCTTAATAGTTCTGTTAGTAAGTGTTGAAACCCATTCAAAGAATGTTTCTGTTGTTGTTATTTGAAGTGCAGCGTAATCTTTCGGGAAATGAATATGAGTGAATCCATAAACCTTTTTAGCTTCTTTAAATGTTGCTAAAAGCTTTCTGAAACCAACCTCTGCAATCTGACCATTCTGTGCAATCGGATAAATTGATAATTCGTTAAATACTAAATTCATAGGACTACAAAAGTTTTAATAATTGGTTACTCCATTCGTCCATCATGTTTTCGGGATAATCACTTAACTCTCCACTGCTATCAACTTTTATAGGCGTGATTTTCGTATATTGCTCTTTCTCGGTGGTAGTCTTTTCAAAATACATTACATTGACTTTGGATTTATCAATATCTCCTTCTTTTACTGCAACTCTGATTCCATTTAAAATATGGTCACTATGTGTTTCGATAAATAATTGTGCTCCAAGGCTTGCTGCTAAAGAAATAAGCTTACCCAATTGTGCTTGACCTCTTGGGTGTATGTGCGATTCAGGGTTTTCTATAACTATGATTTTGCCTTCTTCTGCAGTAAGTAATGCCAAAACTATTGGTAATACATATGAAATTCCGAAACCAACATTTTTTGGTCGGAACGAGTTGGTTTTTTGATTGCCATAATCAAATTGATAATCCAGAATTACTTTGTTAACTTCGGGAACGTATTTGGTATTTAATGAAACACCTGGAGAAATTTCTGTAAGCCACGCATTAATTTGTGCAAGCAATTTTTCAGATTTAGCAGAAGGGTGTCTAAGTTGTTCTCCAACAATATGTTCAAGCCCAAATATATCAATATAGTGGGCAGCAAATTCTCCTAGTAATCCTAATTGTTTTTTATCCTCAACAACTATGCTGGATGACTCATATAAATCTTTAGGGCCAATCCGTTCTGCACTTAGGTATTGAAACTTTTTGGTCTGGGATCTAAAAAACCCCATAGCCGTTTTAGTATACTTTTCTTTAGAAATCAGTTTGTCTTTATCTTTTTGATATAAGAATTTCCACTTAAAAGTATTATATATTGCTTTTTCAAATTGTGCCTTATTATTTTTTTGTTTATGCTCAATAATTAAACCTGAAGAAATTAATAAATCCTTAGTATTATAAAATGTAGCTTTACTGATATGAGAAGATTCGGCCATTCTTAAATATAAAGCGTCAATGTCAAAAGCACCGTCTATGGAATAAATTTCTTTTAAAATAGCAAATCTCTCAGGAGTTTTTCTTTGATTAGTGCCGTCTAAATATTTAGTAAAGATCTTTTCTATTGAATTGTAGTCAAATTCTAAATGAAGATAAATAATATCTTCTGAAGCAAACTGATACAATGCATCTTTACCTTGACCAATTTTTGCCAATAAGCCATTAAGATCAATTACACCATCCTCCAATTTGTCACTTTGCATTAGCAAAAGCAAGGTTTGTATGAACGAACTTTTACCCATTCCATTTAATCCCATCAACAGATTTAAGTTTGAAATACTTACATTAGCCACTTTAAGGGATTTGAAATTCTGGATTTCAATTTGTTTTATCATGCTTCTAATGTTTCTTTTATTATTCTCTCAATACTTGAAAAACGATAATAAACACTTCCTTTATTACCTGTTGATGTAGTAATACTATTAAAAAAAGCCAAATCCTCTTTTATAAGTTTAATTGATTTCCCAAACAAAATATCTTTCTTGATAAGCAATTGTATTCTCTGATTTTCATCAAGTTTAGCAAGTGAAACACTCCAAATTTCAAATAATGCTTTGTTTATTGGTTTTCTCTTTTCAGGATATTTGTCTGATTTACGAAAAGCCCAATTGCCAAATATCTTTTTAGTTAATATCATTGATGCTGAAAAATCGCTCTTCATTTTTTCTCTTTCTGAGTTTGAGAGTTTTTTAATATCACCCATACAGGAATTCATAAAAGTATCTAAATCAGGAATGTAATTTTCATAATTATTCAAATAGAAAGTAATAAATCTTGTAACAAATTCTCTGTCCAACATTCGTTTTGGACTAATTGCCCCTTGTGTAGCTTCAATAAATTCAGGAAGTTGTGACAATTCTTTTACATAAATTGCAGGAATTCCCTGATTCATAGCGTGACGGATTTCTTGAGGTTCCATTATCAATCCTCCTGTATTTACCCGCCTGAAAATATTGAACTTTACTTCTTCTGGCGTCCCAGGATTAATGACATAGGCTGTAATTTGAGCTTCTTCAATTTGTCGCTGAAGGTTTCTTGGAAGGTCGTCAAATCCATCCCCTTCAAGTTTTTTCAAAAATTCAAGGCCGGTTAGCTTCAGTCTTTTATTTATTGTAAAATTCCTAATGGCACTAAGGCGTTGAAGTCCATCTACAACTAACCATTTGTCATTGTCTGTTCCGTCAAAATAAAAGGCAGGCAATGGAAATTTAATTAGTAAGGATTCTATTAATCGACTTTGTTTGCCAGCATCCCACAAATCATCCTTTCGTTGAAAATCAGGATACAAATCTATTTCTGGTGGATCTGTTTTTAACCTCTTTATTAATAAATCAATTGTAAGTGTCTTAGTCGATATATCAATTTGTGAAGGATTAAATGGTCTCTCCATCAAAACCCCTGTATTTATGTCCTCATACTCCACTTGAGGCTCATCAACTATATAATTGCTTTCTTCTTGCATTATTCTACACTTTAAAATACAAACTTATAATATTTCTTCATAACCGCTTCATTAGTCATCATCTCTTTGTATTCTCTAATTAGTTCAATTTTATCTTTTACAATCTAATAATTTGCGAAAGCGTCAGCCTAGAACTGTGTGAGTTGGTAAGATTGCACTCTTTGACAAAACATTTGTTATGACGTTGGCTCGTAGGGCTTTGGCAATGTGTCGATAATAATTTTAAAAAATGTGAGGTAGGCAAAAGAAATACATCGGATCGGTTTGAGTGCTGGCTTTCTTTTTTTCAAAATTTCGTTATTCAGTCCTTTCACAATGGTTTACTTTTTATTATTTCACTGTCATCTGTTGTACACTTGGCGGGAACTCATTTATAACCCCAACAAAGATGAGCTCATCCACCCAATTTGGTATGTATGACCCCACCTTTTAGTGTGGTTTATTTCCAATACAAGTTAGAAAAACTTTTCCTTGAGTGGGCTATAAACTTAATTTTTAATGAGATTTATACCTTAAGCATATCGGGTTGCTAAGACTAGCCACAAAAAAATCCCGTGAACTCATCTGGGTTCACAGGATTTTGTATAGCCTTCAAGTTCTGCTGCGTAATGCTTATTTACTTCTTCAGCAGGTCGCGAATTTCGGTGAGCAGTATCTCCTCCTTGGTGGGGGCTGGAGGAGCGGGTGGTGCTGCGGGTGCCGCCTCCTTCCGCTTGGCGGCATTCATGGCCTTAATCACCATAAAAATGGCAAAGGCAACAATCAAAAAATCGAAGGTAACCTGCAGAAAGTTACCGTAGTTTAGGGTAACGGCGGGGCTTGTCTCGGTGGCCGCCTTCATCACAACCTTGAGGTCAGAGAATCTTACTCCACCAACCAGCAGCCCAATGGGTGGCATTACAATGTCGGTTACAATGGAGCTTACAATCTTGCCAAAGGCGGCTCCAACTATAATACCCACTGCCATGTCGATAGCGTTGCCCTTCATGGCAAACGCTTTGAATTCACTTATAATTTTCATCGTGGTTAATATTTAGTGCGATGTAATCTAAAGTTCAATGTTGCAGGCATTGCATTTGCCAACCCAATTATAACCACAATAGGCAGTTAATGTTCTGTGGGATAGCTATTCGGGAGAATTTTATCCTTCTCCTTTAGTGTTCAACTTGGAAGGAAACAGCTACTCCTCAAACAGCGATAGCTGGTGCGGTGCTCCGGTGGCCTCTAGGTTTAGCAACTTGCGCTTGGCAGGTAACCCTCCGGCGTAGCCCACCAGCTCGCCCTTGCTGCCCACAATGCGGTGGCAGGGCACAATTATGGCTATGGCGTTGGCACCGTTCGCCGAGGCTACGGCTCTTATGGCCTTGGGGTTGTTGAGGCATTTGGAAAGACCAAGGTAGGTTTCGGTTTTGCCGTAAGGTATTTCGAGAAGGGCGTTCCACACGCCTTGCTGAAAGGGCGTTCCCACCATCAGCAGCGGTAGGTCGAACTCCTTTCGCTTGCCAGCGAAATATTCGGTAAGTTGGGCCTTGGCGCGTTCAATTACAGGAGTTTCGGCAGGGAGGTAGGTGGCCTCCAGCCCTTCGGTAATGCGGGCATCCACCTCGGTGCGCATTTTGCGGTAGCGCCAGTCGCACAGGCAGAGCTTGTCGCCAAAGGAGCCCAGTATAAGCTCTCCCACCGGAGTGGCAAGGTAGTCGATGTAAATGCTGTTCATGCTTGCGGGTTGTTAGCTTCCTTCTCCAAAGATAGGATTTACGCGTGAGGAACGGTTTGTGTTGTGTCAATAAAAAAACGGTGCAGCCACAAGGACCACACCGCCTGCTATTTGAACGGAATATTCTATATCCAGCGAACTAGGCTGAAGTCCATCCGGTTTGGAAGGTTTGGATGCTTAGCATAGATTCGTATGCCTGCCTCAAATGTTCCCGGTTCGGTGGGCATCATTACCAATGTATAGCTGGCCTTGGTGCCCTCCATGTGGGTGAGCTCAAATTCCTGCTTATACTTTATGGTGATTTTGTCGTTTTCGATTGGGTCGGCTACCACCAGCTCCACACCAATGTCCTCTGGACTTAGGTCGTGCACATCGAGCTCCACTGTGGCGCAGTACTTTTGACCAACCACAATAGTCTCGTGGGCAAGTTCAAACTGCTTTACCCCCAGCACCTCAATGTCGTCCCAACTGCGTGAAACCCTCTTTTTCCAGCTGGCAAGTTCCTTTGCCATTCTGAAGTCGTTGGCCTTAATTAGTGCCTGCCGCTCGTCCAACTTGTGGTAGTACTGCCGTTCATAGTCCTCCAGCATTCTGCGAGTGGTGAACTGCGATGCAACCTTGGAGATGGAGTTCTTAATAAATCCAACCCACTTGTCCGGCTCTCCCTTCTCGTCCATGGCGTAGTAGGAGGGTACAATCTCGTTTTCGAGCAGGGTGTAAATGGTCTCCGCGTCGAGCTCGTCCTGGTAGGCTTGCTCATCGTAGGTTTGCTCCTCAGGAAGCGCCCATCCGGCATTCTCCCTGTAGCCCTCACACCACCATCCATCGAGCACGCTGAAGTGGAGCACGCCGTTCATTACCGCCTTTTGGCCCGATGTTCCCGAGGCCTCCATGGGACGCGCCGGGTTGTTAAGCCAAATGTCGACACCCTGAACCATCTCCCGGGCCAGCTCCATGTCGTAGTTCTGCATAAACAAAACCTTGCCAATGAATTGCGGCAACTTCGATACCTCCACTATGCGCTTGATCAGGTCCTGACCAGCCTTATCGTTGGGGTGTGCCTTTCCTGCAAAGAGAAACTGAACCGGCATGTCGGGGTTGTTTATAATCTTACTAATCCGGTCGATGTCCTTGAAAAGCAGATATGCGCGCTTGTAGGTGGCAAACCGTCGGGCAAAGCCTATGGTGAGCACATCGTCGCGCATTTTTTCCTTGATGTCGAAAACGTGCTTTGGGTTTTCGTACTTAATGATGTTGGGATCGGCAAGCCTGCCCTTGATAAAGGTGATGAGGTTCTTCTTCAACTCCTTTCGGATATCCCAAATTCGTTGGTTAGGTACGTTGTAAATATTTTCCCAGCACGATGGTGTTTCGGAATGAATATCTCCAGAGCCTAGCTCACTTTCACACAGCTGTTTCCACTTTGCCGATGCCCAGGTGGGGTAGTGTACCCCATTGGTTACATATCCAATGTGGAGTTCCTCTTCGAAGTAGCCGGGCCACATATTCTTGAAAATCTCCCTTGAAACTTTTCCGTGTAGCTTCGATACCCCGTTTACCTCCTGCGAAAGGTTTGTGGCAAGAATGCTCATGGAGAACAGCTCGTTGGGGTTGTTCGGTATAATCTTCCCAAGGTTGATAAACTGCTCCCACGAAATTTTTAACCTGTCGGGGTAGTGTGCTATGTATGCTCTAAGCAGATTTTCGGGGAAGGCGTCGTGACCTGCAGGAACTGGCGTGTGGGTGGTGAATAGTGACGATGAGCGCACATACTCCATCGCCTCTGCAAACGACAGCTTCTCCTTGTGGATGAGGTTGTTGATTCGCTCAATGCCGATGAAAGCGGCGTGGCCTTCGTTGCAGTGGTAAACTTGCGCCTTTATGTCAAGTGTTTTCAGCGCTCGTATGCCACCTACACCTAAAAGCAACTCCTGCTTTAGCCTGTTCTCAAGATCACCTCCATACAGGTGATGGGTAATGGTCCTGTCTTCGGCGAGGTTGTCCTCAAAGTCGGTATCGAGGAGATAAAGTTCTGTTCTACCCACGTCAACCTTCCAAATTCTGACGGTTATGTTTCGGCCGGGAAGAGCAATTAATATGGTTTTCCAGTTACCATCGCTGTCTCGAACAGGTGAAACAGGTAGCTTGGAGAAATCCTGAGGGTCGTAAACCGCCACCTGCTGGCCCGTGGCTGAGAGTTGCTGGTGAAAATAACCGTAGCGGTATAGTATTCCAACGCCAACAATATCGGTGTTCTTGTCGCTGGCCTCCTTGAGGTAATCCCCGGCAAGAATGCCAAGTCCTCCGCTGTAAATCTTAAGCGAGTTGTGAAGGCCAAACTCCATGCTGAAGTATGCAATTCGTGGCTCCACTTTTTCACTCTTCTTGGCCATATAGGCCTTGAATTCGGTGTGAACCTCATTCAATCTTTCGAGAAAGTTGGTGTTTCTATCCAGCTCCTTATATAGCTTAAGCGATAGTTTTTCCAGCAGAATAATGGGGTTTTGCTGCGATTCCTTCCATAGGTTGGCGTCAATGCTCTCGAATAGTTCAACTGCCTTTTGGTTCCAACTCCACCAGAGGTTGTGCGATAGTTCTTCCAGCGCTGAAAGCTTTTGTGGAATATTCTTTTGAACCATTATTCTTGTCCACAGTGGCTTAATTATCTCAGGATGCTTTTCGATAACTGGAAGTGGCTCCTGTCGTTCCTGATCGATGAGCTGATCGAGCCGCTTGTCCACCTTCTCAAGTGCTTGGTGATAGGCCTCGTGGTAATGCACTATTAGATTTTTCCAAAGTGCAATTTGGGAGACCTCTGCTGCATTCTCCTTGATGCTCTCCATCTGGTTTCGGTCAAGGCTGCAGAAGTAGAGCATTTTCTCAACCATTTTTCCAACAACATCCTGATCGTTGGTGTCGTTGCGCAGAATAACTTCAATGCCTGGATGTGGTTTCTCGTAGCTGGTATTAACCCAAAGCCCAAATCCGGCAAGGGTGGTGGTTATGGTGGGAACTTTAAATGCTAAACTTTCAAGCGGTGTGTATCCCCATGGTTCGTAGTAAGATGGGAATACGGAAAGGTCAAGACCGATTAGCATGTCGTAGTAAGTCTTGTCGAAGATGCCATCCTTGCCATCGAGGTAGCAGGGTACAAAAAAGAGCTTAACCTTATCTTCGGGGGCGTTGTTAAGTCCAACCTCTTTGGCCTTTTTTAAGATCGGATCATATTCCGGATCGATAAGGTAGTGAGTTAGATGGGTGTCGTTGATTGCCACCACATTTTCGCTTGACTTGTCCATGAGGTTCTGGAACACATCTTTGCGAGGGCCATGGTGGGCAGCGGGAACCATTATAAAGGCAAGAATATTTTTGGTTAACTTTTGATCATGATTTAAGGTGCTAAGCGTATCCATGAATAGGTCGATACCCTTATTGCGGAACTCGTATCTGCCACCAATTCCAACAAGAAGTGAGTCTTTTGGAACATCGTGGGAGAGCAGCGCTTCTGCCACTTCATAGTATTTTACCCGTGCTTCAACCTTCCTTAATTTAAATTCGTCATCGTCAGGGAGAATACCGTTTTCGAAACCATTGGGTGTAACAACATCCACAACTTTGCCAAGGAATGCCTTACACTCCTTGGCGGTAATTTCGCTCACAGTTGTAAAGGCATCCGCACTTTGTGCCGAAAGCCGTTCCATCGATTGCTTTGCCACAACGTTGAACTCCCTTGACTTAGCATCGGGGTTATACTTTTCAATGTTGTCGTAAAGCGGTAAATTGTTTCCAGCAATGGATCGGCCTAGTACCGTGGCATGGGTTGTAAACACTGTGGCAGCTTGAGGAAGGCTCGATTTTAGATATAGAAGTCCCGCTCCAGTCATCCATTCGTGAAATTGGGCTACTACATGTAGGCCTCGGCTAAGGAAATAGCGGTAAAAACTTTCAATAACCCTTCCCGCAGCATAGCCAAAAAGTGCCGGCTCCACGTAGTCCCACTGGCCAGTTAATGAATCTAGCCGAAACTCTTCCCAGAATTTTCTAAAAATTTCGTCTTTCTGAGGCATAAAGGGGGTAAAGTCCACTAGCACGGCTATTGGATTCCCTGCAATGTTCCATCGTCCAACTTTGATGCGCAAACCCTCCTGGCTGGCCTTCTCCCTCCAACCCTTAAAGAGCAACTTGTCTTCAATAAACTCTGGATTTACAGTTGTGTGGCGCCAAACATCTGGGCCGATAAGGATGTGGTTGCTCTTAAGTTCCTCATGCATGGTAATTGCCTTTGTGGCAATAACGGTATGAATCCCGCCTACCTTGTTGCAAACCTCCCAGCTTACTTCAAACAGGTAGTCGGGTTTTTTCCGAACTATATTTTCCATAAATTACTCTTTTGTGTCCTTTTTCTTTGTTTTAGAAACAGCTTTGGCAGGAGTTTTACCCTTAACCGGTACCTTAGTTTTTGCTTTCGGTGCTGTTTTTTTGACGGAGGGAGTTTTGGTGATAGGCTCCTTGGTCAGCTTCTTTCCAAAAGAAGTGGCTGTTTTAAGCCTCTCTATTTTCTCCTGATATTCCGCAATGAGCTTCATCGCATCCGTTTGGGTAATAGTTTCTAATTGGAGCGATTCTATCCTAGTTTTTAGATAATCCTCAATACGAAGAATGAAGTCACTGAGGATATTCATGTAGTTAATAAACGCCTCGTAGGGTGTGTCGTAAGGGTTGAAATACTTGTGAACATCGCCATCGGAAAACCACTTGGTGCACATGTAGTAGAAATGGTCACTGGTTTGCAAATACTTCCAATCTCGCAGAATACTCTCGTCTTGAATTTGGTCAACCAGCGGTTTGAGGGAGTATAGCTTGTCGAAGGCTTCGTCCTGCAGGTCATTTCCAAGCCATGCGGTAAGGTCGCGCTCCTCGTCGGCCCAAGAGATGGGGTATTGCACATGCATTACCGCTACGGGCTGATGCTTGTCGGCCACCTCTGAGGGGGTCAAAAACTCAAAGTTCGTGCTTGAAAGTACGGCACCGGGAAGGTGACGCATAAATTCAAAAATTCCAGTTTCAGCCCACTGGTGCTCGCCAAAGGTTTCATAATCCATGAACAGGTTAATTACCTCCTCTTTTGGACTTAGATGATTTAGCCATTGCACGTACTTGTCGGTTGTGAGTGGCCATTCGCTCCAGTCCCTGTTGGAGAAGCGGAAGGCGATATCGTCGCTCATCCTGAAGTTCTTGAGCAGAAGTTTTAGCTTTGGGTTAATGGCATTTGCGTAAAGGTAGTTAGAACTCTTCCATCCTAAAACGTGCTTGGCACCTTCGGTTAGCATGGCCTTAAATCCCATGTCGGCCACCACCTCACCAATAAGGTCGCTGTAGATAAGCTCGGTGTTGCGGAATACCTTTGGTGTTTGGCCAAAAAACTCCTTTACCATGGCGTTTTGTAGCTTCACCTGCTGCTCAAACTCCTCCCGACTCTTGAGCGCTGAAAGGGAGTGGGAGTAGGTTTCGCCAATAAACTCTACGCATCCGGTTGCAGCCAGCTTTTTAAAACTCTCTAGCACATCGGGAGCATACAGCTGAAACTGGGTAAGTGCCACCCCCGAAATGGAGTAGCTTATCTTAAACCGTATGCCATACTCGTTGATAAGGTCCAGCATCAGCTGGTTTGTTGGCAGATAGCACTTCTCCGCCACCTTTCGCATAATGGAACGGTTGGCAAACTCATCGTAGTAGTTGTGGTCAGTTCCTATGTCGAAAAACCTATAACGGCGGAGTCTAAAAGGCTGATGCACCTGGAAATAAAAACAAATTGTTCTCATGATTCAATGTCTTTAGGTTACGATTTCAACAGCGATTGGTACACTTCAATAACTTTTTGGGCGGCTTCATCCCACTTGAGGCTTGTAACCTCCTCCTGTCCATATCGACGGAAGAGTTTCGAGAGCCCATCGTAGCAAAGCAAACCGTAAATGGCGTCGGCCATGGCCTCAACATCCCAAAAGTCGATTTTAAGGGCATGTTTAAGCACCTCTGCAACGCCCGATTGCTTGGAGATAATAACAGGCACACTTGCTCTCATGGCCTCCAGCGGTGAGATACCAAATGGCTCTGATACCGATGGCATAACATATACATCGCTTTGGGCAAACATTCGGTGAACATCGGCACCCTTCAAGAATCCGGTAAAGTGGAAGTGTTCACTTATGCGTAGCTCTGCAACACGCTTAATCATCCGGTTCATCATGTCACCGCTACCGGCCATTACAAAGCGAACGTTGGAATACTTGGAAATCACCATGTTGGCGGCCTCCACAAAATAGTCGGGTCCTTTTTGGAAGGTTATACGACCAAGAAACGTCACTATCTTTTCGGGAACTGCCTTAGCGGAGTAGGCAAATTCGCTGTAATCGAGGTTGAACTCCACCGCGTTGTGCACAGTAACCACCTTGTCTGGATTTATGCCATATCGGTTGATCACTATGTTACGAGTGTAGTTGCTCACGGTAATAATGCGATCGGCCTCCTCCATCCCCTTCTTCTCAATGTTCCAAACACCTTGATTGATGTTCTCCCCCGAACGGTCATATTCGGTTGCGTGAACGTGAATTACCAGCGGCTTGCCCGATACTCGCTTGGCTGCAATACCGGAGGGGTAGGTGAGCCAGTCGTGCGCATGAATTACGTCAAATGAGTTCTGCATGGCAAGCGCCGCGGCAACAATAGCATAGCGTGTAACCTCCTCCATGAGGTCGGTTCCATACTTCCCTGAAAATTTGAAGTTGCTGGAGGTGGAGATGTCGGTTAGCGTTGTCTTATCGTGCAAACTTTGCTCTATTATTTTGCGAAATTCTTCCGGTGAAACATAGGGAATTAGGTTCGACTCCACCTCCATAAGCAGGAACCGTTTCCAGAAATCTTCCACGCTAATGCTTTGGGTTGAGACCAGCACATCGCCGGCATCCACAATTCGAGCCGCGCTTTGGTCCTCGTCACCGTATGTTTTTGGTACAACAAAAATTACCTCCGTGTTGGCTTTGGTTAACCCTGTTACCAATCCCTGGCAAGCGGTACCAAGCCCTCCCGTTATATGAGGTGGAAATTCCCATCCAAACATCAAAACTCTCATTGGCCAGTGGATTATTGGTTGCTATAAACATCAATGAAATCAAGAATTCTTAATACGGCTGCTACGCTCCATGCCTGGGAAATGGCACCTTCCGGATGTTGGGGCGGATCGCCGTCATAAATTTCGGCAATGGAGCAAAGCCCTCGGGTTGTCATGTCCTCTTTAAAGTTATCGGCAATTTTTTTAGCAGTAGATAAGTAGGCTTTGCCGTGAAGTTTAAAGTTGGCTTCCACGTAGAAGCCAAGTAGCCATGGCCATGCAGTTCCTTGGTGGTAGGCGCTATCGCGCTCTGCTTGGCCTCCAAAGTATCGCCCAGTGTATTTGGGATCTTGGGGTGAAAGTGTTCGAATGCCCTTTGGCGTGAGTAGTTCCTTTTCAACCACCTTAAGCAGCGAAGCTTTTTGGTCGTCGGAAATGGCGCTGTATGGAAGTGCCGCTGCAAAAATTTGGTTGGGCCGCACCTGCTTACATTGCGTGTTGTTGTGAACTACGTCAGCAAGGTAGCCCAGCTCCTCAATCCAGAAGGTGTTTGAGAAGTTTTCTTCAATCAAGTTGGGCAGCGATCCCCACTCCTTTACAAATGCACTATCCTTGAATTCCTTAGCTAGGCTGAGCGTAAAGCATACGGCGTTATACCAGAGTGCGTTGATTTCAACCGGGAAGCCTTCGCGAGCAGTTACCGGCTTTCCAGCAACAACCGCATCCATCCAGGTAAGTGCTACACCGGGTTCGCCAGCAAATACCAATCCGTTATCGTGCATTTTGATGTTGTAAGGAAGTTCTCCTGTTCGGTAGGCATGGAGAATAGTTTTCATCTTTTTGCCATACGATGTCCAGACTTCTTTACGGTCTTTGGTAGTTTCGGCATACATTTGAATAGACCAGAAAAACCAAAGTGGCGCGTCTACGGAGTTGAAGGCAGTGGCGGTAGAGTGACCAACGTTAGGGAAGAGGCCATCTTTCATTTCCGCAGCCAGCGTATCGATCACCGCCTTGCAGGTTTTTACATCACCATTTGTGAGCGTGAGCCCCGGCAACGATACAAAGGTGTCGCGACCCCACCTCCCAAACCATGGATAGCCGGCAATAAGTTCCACCTTTTTTTCCTTCTTCACCAAGAATTGCTGCCCAGAATTATTTAGGCAGTTTCTGAAAGAATCCTTCTGAGGACGATGCTTAATTTCGTTATTCAGTTTTGTGACAAATGAGTTGGGTGCCTCTTCCTTTGTGGAGGCAGAAAACACAACACTTTCCCCTTTTTTTATTGAGATTTCGAAGTATCCTAGCGTGAGCAAGTCCTCCTGAAATTCATAGCCTCTGTTCTGCTCCTCCATATACTCGATGTTGTAGAACCAATCGGGGGCTGCTACAAACTCATTCTTGTGGCTTAGCTGCATGTGAAGGAATGGAAATCCCGGATAGAGCTTTGCCTTAATGCCATTTGCAATGGGCTTGAAATGGGTGTCGGCATTCATGTTGGCCTTTGAAAGGGCATGCGAGTTTCTGAAGGCAAGAAATGGCTTAATGCGCAACTTTGTTGGTGAATGAGCATCAAGCAGTGTATAGCGAATAAGAAGTTGCTCTTCGTTGTGGGTAAACGCTATCTCCTTAAGCAACTTTACACCGCCCACCTGGTATGTTAGCCTTACTGTAGGCTCATATTCAAAGTCGACGATATACTTATGACCTCTGGGTTCGTAAAGCCCTGGATATTTGTGAATCCCAAGGTTAAACGATTGTCCTCGCTGGATAACGGTTTCGTCAACCGAAGAGAGGAGTACGTGATTTTCGTAATCAAACTCCTTGAGCGGCAGCACCATCATCCCATGGTATTTCCTGGTATTACATAGCACAATGGTGCTGCTGCAATACCCACCAGCTCGGTTCGTGCTCAGAATTTCTCTCTGGAGAGAATATTCTAAGTTAACCAACTCATCTTTGTTGAAGGTAAGATATCCCATGACAACTAATTTTTACTCCGTCCAGCCAAGGATGGAGGTGATTTTGCACTTCGATTTTTATTTCTCCAAAATTCGTATCAAGTTATGAATTTTTAGGCTGTTTGTCAGCTTAATAAGGTTAATATTTCTGTTATTTTTAGCTACATCGATTGCGTTGGCACCTTTTATAGAACTTTTTACTGTTAATTTTTACGAATGTGTAGCAGTCAAGAGCCAGTAAGCCAGTGTTGTAGCGTTGTTGCTGATAGATGAGGGTTAATTACACCGTTTTTTTTTCGATATTTACGCTTCAAAAAAAATGACGATGATGAAGTGGATTTCATTTCTAATGGTCGGATTTGCAATGCTTTCCTGCACTGGCGTTTCCGGAAACAAAACTGAAATCAAGGGGAAATTTTTTCAGCCGGGGGCAAAGTTGGTGCTCTATAGGGTAATGGCAAAGGAGCCGGAGGAGGTTGATTCTACTTACGTGCTGGATGGTGGGAAATTTTCATTTGAATTGCGGCTAACAGAGCCAACCTTCTTTCTGCTTCGATACACAACTCAAAAGGAAATTGTGCTGCTTATTGAGCCGGGGGAGCAGGTAAAAATGGATATTACCGATTCTCCCAAGTGGCTGAAATATAGTATAAAAGGATCCCTTGGTAGTGAAAAAATTAAGGTTGTATCCGATAGCTTAAACCATACATTGAATCTTCTCGATTCCATGAAGGTAAAGTTTGAGGCACTGTCCAAAATGCAGGTAAATCAGGATAGTCTTCGTCATGTGTTTATGGATACGGTTCGTTACATCGTTCAGCGCCATAGAACATTCACTCGAAATTTTGTAAGGAAGAATACACAGTCGTTGGCAGTGATTGTAGCGCTGAATCAGCAGTTCGACCCACGCACCTTTGTGCTTAATTCCAAGGAGGATTTTCAGCTCTTTCGACTGGCTGACTCAACTTTGTATATCAAGTACCCCAGCAATGACTTAGTTAGGGTCCTTCACCAAAATGTGAGCAACTTTGAGCAGCAGCAAGCCTTGTTTGCAGAGGCGCGAAACATGCCTTCGGTAGGAACAACAGCGCTCGATTTCTCGATGGCTACTCCTAAAGGGGATACTCTTTCACTTAAAAGTTTGCGTGGAAAATACGTGCTGCTAGACTTCTGGGCTTCGTGGTGTCCCCCCTGTCGCAAAGAAAATCCCAATCTGGTGAAGGCTTACCAAAAATACCATACCTTAGGGTTTGAAATACTGCAGGTGTCAATCGATAAAAACCGTGCGTCGTGGATAAAGGCCATTGCCGATGATAAGCTTAGCTGGCATCAGGTTGGAGACCTAAAGTTTTGGGATTCTCCGGTGGCACGCCTCTACCACATCACGCGCATTCCAGCCAACTTTCTTATCGATCCAAACGGGAAAATTATTGCCCGGGACGTTAGGGGTGAGGAGCTCGAGAAAACGCTCAGTAGAATATTTGAAAAAAAGTAGTTGTTGATTACGAAAATGATGAATATGAAGTTTGGGAAAATTTTGATTTTCGGCCTGGCCATTGCGCTGGCTTCGTGTCAGGGAAAGCAAACAGTAAGAATTGGTGGAACCATTGCAAATGGCAATAACTTGGTGGTTTATTTGGAGAAGTTTGATATTTCAACTGCCTCACCAATGGACTCTGTGGTGCTTGGGCCTACTGGTGAATTTCATTTCAAGGCGAAAGTGGACAACCCCGGCTTTTACCTGCTTAAGCTGTCGGGAAAGAGCCCTATTACCTTGCTGCTAGCCCCAAAGGAGAAAGTTACTGTAAATGCTGATGCGGCTACCTTCGATAAATCCTACACCGTTGAGGGCTCCGTTGGCTCTTTGAAAGTACAGGATATTTATAATCGCTTGATAACGCTTAAAGCAAAAGTCGATTCGCTTTCGAAAGTTGCCAAAGCGGAGGGTGACAACCAACCTGCATTGCTAAAGATATACTCTACCACCGATAGCCTTATTCAGGCACATAAGGAGTATTCCATCGCATTTATGCAGAAAAACATCAACTCACTTGCCACCGTTTTTGCGCTTTACCAGCAAATATCGGAGGGAACCTTTCTCTTCAGCTCCATCGACGACCTCACCTACTACAGGATGGTGGCTTCTGCACTTAAGGCGTTCTACCCTAATTTGATGATAACAAAAGTGGTGCTTAACGACTATGATCAGCTCGACACCAAGGTAAAGCGTTACAAAGTGAACCAGATGGTGGCAACCGCTCAATCAACTTTACCCGAAATTGCACTGCCCAATATGGCTGGCGACACTGTTCGACTATCATCTTTCAAGGGTAAGGTTGTGATACTGGATTTTTGGACATCGACTTACCCGGGTGCACTGCTCGATAATCGTGAGCTGCTCAATATTTATAAGGAGTTTAAAGGCAAGGTGGTGGTGTATCAGGTTTCTCTCGACACCGATAAAGATGCCCTGATGAGCGCTTTGAAGGAGAGCGGAATTCCGTGGACAGTTGTTTCTGATTTCACTGGTGAAGGTTGTGTGGCTGCCCATGTATATAATGTTCAGCAATTACCTGAAAACTATATTATTAGCAAAAAGTATGAGATTGTTGGAAAGAATCTATTTGGGAATGATTTGCGGATGAAGCTGAAGGAAATTGTCGGCTAATGGACAAAACGAAACTTTACTTTATCAGCGATGCCCATTTGGGTTTAGCAACCAAGCAACCCAGTGTAGTAAGGGAGCGTTACCTTGTCGACCTGCTCGACAGGGCTAAGGCTGATGCACGTGAGATTTTTCTCCTCGGTGATATTTTTGATTTCTGGTTTGAGTATAAACGGGTTGTGCCAAAGGGCTTTACCCGCCTGCTGGGCAAAATTGCCGAGCTTACCGATAGTGGTATTCCCGTTCACTTTTTTACTGGCAATCACGATATCTGGGCCTTCGACTATCTTCCTGCTGAAATAGGGGTTCAGATACACCGAGGTCCATTGGTGGTAGAACGTTTTGGGAAGCGATTCTACCTAGCGCATGGCGATGGACTTGGCCCTGGCGACAAAGGCTATAAGCTGCTAAAGTGGGTTTTCACCAGAAAAATACTGCAGTGGTTGTTTGCCCGTCTTCATCCAAATTTGGCCATGTGGTTCGGCCAACGCTGGTCGTATAACAGCCGCTATGCAAAGGCAATTTTTAATGATTTTCAAGGTGAAAATGAGGACCTCTATATCTATTCCAACCAGATATTAGAGCATGAGCATTTCGATTTTTTCGTGTATGGCCACCGCCATGCTTTGGCATTCATGCCCTTGAAAGATAGCTCGGCCACTCTAGTTGTTCTTGGCGATTGGATTGTGAACTTCACCTACGGAGTTTTTGATGGTGAAAAATTTGAAATGAAGAAATACCGTTTGAATGAGAGCATTTAAGTTGGCAATAAAAACAGACGAAACATCGGTTCTCGGGAAAATAAGTAATGCAGTTAAAGAGGCCATCCCGGTGGCCCTAAAAACTGGGTGGTGGCTAATAAAGCTGATTATCCCAGTTTCGTTGGCGGTGACGTTGCTAAAATATTATGGAATTCTTGAGATACTATCGCGACTTCTTTCTCCACTGTTTTCTAACTTTGGCTTACCTGGCGAGGCTGTTTTGGCCTACCTCAGCGCTATATTCCTTAATATTTACTCAGCCATTGCAGTAATTAGCACGCTTCCGCTTACCGGAAGAGAGATAACCATACTGGCCGTTATGTGTCTCATCTCCCACAACCTAATAGTGGAGACGGCTGTTCAGCGAAAAACCGGATCACGCGTTGGTGAAATGTTGGCCCTTCGACTGGGGGTAAGCCTCCTGGCTGGGTTTTTACTTAACTTAATGGTACCTGCTTCGGTGGGTGTTTCCTCCTTTATGATTACAAGCGGGGAGGGTGTAACCCTAAAGGCTGCATTGATGGAATGGATTTCAAGTTCGGCTTATTTGGCATTAAAAATAATTGTGTTGGTATCGCTGTTGATGATTCTGCAACGCATACTGCAGGCGTTTGGTATTTTAGCACTTCTTTCGAAAGGGCTAAAACCTATCCTCCGACCGTTTGGGCTTCCGGCCAACACCACCTTTCTATGGTTGGTTGCCAATGTTCTTGGTCTTGCTTACGGCTCGGCGGTAATGATGGAGGAGACCTCTGCTGGACGACTATCTCGCGAGGAGGCCGACTTGCTTAACTATCACATTGCCATTTCGCACAGCAACCTCGAGGATGTCCTGCTCTTTGTGGCCATAGGTGCACCTTTCGTCTGGCTGCTTTTCCCTCGATTGATTCTTGCTGGAGTGGCAGTGTGGACCGTGAGGTTTGTAAAATATGGTAATCGAAGTTTTCATTAAATTGTAGGACCAATTTTGCATTTTATTGATTAGAAAAATGAATAACCCATGAAGCAATACTTGGCATTACTGGACCATATTGTAGAAAACGGAGTAGTTAAGGACGATCGCACTGGCACTGGTACTAAGAGCGTGTTTGGCTACCAAATGCGGTTTAACCTTCAGGATGGTTTTCCGCTCGTTACCACCAAGAAGGTTCATATGAAAAGCATTATTCATGAGCTGCTCTGGTTTTTAAAGGGTGAAACCAATGTTGCCTACCTTAACCAGAATAAGGTGACCATTTGGGATGAGTGGGCCGATGAGTCCGGCGGATTGGGCCACATTTACGGTTACCAATGGCGCTCCTGGCCCGGACTCGATGGAAAAACATACGATCAAATTGCTGGAGTTGTAAATAGCTTAAAAAACAATCCCGATTCGCGACGGCATATTGTGAGCGCTTGGAATGTTGCCGAGCTAGAGAATATGGCACTTCCGCCTTGCCATGTGCTGTTTCAGTTTTACGTGGCCGATGGCAAGCTCTCCTGCCATCTCTATCAGCGAAGTGCCGATGTGTTTTTAGGCGTTCCATTCAACATTGCCTCGTACGCTTTGCTAACGCACATGATGGCGCAGGTTACTGGCTATGCGCCTGGTGAATTTGTTCATTCGCTTGGCGATACCCACATCTACCTCAACCATTTTGAGCAGGTTAAGCTGCAGCTGAGCCGCGAGCCAAAACCTTTGCCGACGCTTAAACTTAATCCTGATGTAAAGAGCATTTTCGATTTTCGTTACGAGGATATTACCATTGAAGGATACGAGTCACATCCGGCCATCAAGGCCGATATTGCCGTGTAGCTTATGGTTTCGATTATTGTAGCAGTTGGGAACAAAGGGGCAATTGGTCTTAGAAATCGGTTGCTATGGCATATTTCAACCGATTTAAAGCGGTTTAAGGCCATAACCACAGGTCATGCCATAATCATGGGGCGTAAGACCTTTGAGTCCATAGGAAAGCCACTACCCAACCGCCAAAATATTGTAATCTCACACAATCCCATTAACCACCAGGGCGTTTTGCGTGCTTCTTCGCTGGAGGAGGCACTGCAAATGGTTCAAGGTGATGAGGCTTTTGTTATTGGAGGAGGAGAAATTTATGGACAAGCACTCCCCCTAGCTGACAGAATATACCTTACCCGTGTTTGGAAGGATTATGAGGCCGATACCTTTTTTCCAGAAATTGAAATGGACAAGTGGAGCGAAATTTCGCGGGAAGATTTTCCCGCCGAAGGCGATAATCCTGCTTTCTCATTCATCGTATTGGAGCGCAGAAAGCCGTTATAGTATCCCTTTTTGCTTATTAATTTAAAAGCCACCCCGAAGGATGGCTTTTAATATCTTATTATTGAGTTATTAAGCAGCTTTTAGCTTATTAATGTTCAACTTCTCCATCTTCTCCTTGGCATAGCTCAGGGTTACACTGAACTCTTCAGGTTTCAGCGACGGCATTTCATACATTGCATCAATCATAATGGATTCGCAAATGGAACGCAGTCCTCTAGCACCGAGCTTAAATTCAACAGCCTTGTCAACTATATACTCCAGCGCATCTTCTTCGTAGGAGAGCTTAATGCCATCCATATCGAAAAGTTTTTCGTACTGGCGTGTAATGGCGTTTTTTGGTTCGGTTAGAATTCTACGCAATGCAGGTCTATCTAACGGGTTCAGGTAAGTAAGAATGGGTAACCTTCCAATGATTTCTGGAATGAGCCCAAACGACTTGAGGTCCTGAGGCGCTATGTACTGCAAGAGGTTACCCCGGTCAACCGTTTCGTTCTGCTTGGCTGCATTAAAGCCCACCACTTGGGTGTTGAGCCGCATTGCAATCTTCTTTTCAATGCCATCGAAAGCGCCACCGCAGATAAAGAGGATGTTCTTGGTGTCAACCTGAATCATCTTTTGCTCGGGGTGCTTCCTTCCACCTTGAGGTGGCACGTTTACAATCGATCCCTCCAGCAGCTTCAGCAAACCTTGCTGAACTCCTTCGCCGGAAACATCACGGGTAATGGATGGATTGTCGCTCTTACGGGCAATCTTGTCAAGCTCGTCTATAAAAACGATGCCTTTCTCCGCAGTCTCCACGTTGTAGTCTGCAACCTGAAGTAGGCGGGAGAGTATGCTCTCCACGTCCTCGCCCACGTAGCCGGCCTCAGTTAGCACCGTAGCGTCTACAATGGTAAAAGGAACATGCAGCATTTTGGCGATGGTTCTTGCAAGTAGAGTTTTTCCCGTGCCCGTTTCACCAACCAGCACAATGTTGGATTTTTCAATCTCAACCTCGTCGTTGCTCTTAATATCCCTGCTAAGCAGGCGCTTGTAGTGGTTGTAAACTGCAACTGACAGGTATCTCTTTGCATCGTCTTGACCAATAACATATTGGTCGAGAAACTCCTTCATCTCGTTCGGCTTTAGCAGCTGAACGTCGGCGAGAGAAAAGTTTGTCTTCTTCTTTACCTCCTCCTGCACAATGAGGTGGGCCTGCTCCACACAGTAGTCGCAAATAAAGCCCGACATACCGTTAATGAGCAAGTTTACTTCCTTGCGCGATCTTCCACAAAATGAGCATCTATCTAACGCCATTATCCCTCTCCTTCGATTTAGAACCTTTACTCAGGTAGAGGAGGAATCCCCAACCCGGAGTCAGGTATTTATTGTTTCTTCTCTCTGTTCTTTGTGATTATTTCGTCAATCATGCCATACGTTTTTGCCTCCTCCGAGGTCATCCAGTGGTCGCGGTCGCTATCTTTTTCGATTTGCGCGAATGGTTTTTCGGTATGGAATGCTAGAATGTCGTAGAGCTCCTTTTTGAGCTTCATAATCTCCCTAGCTGTGATTTCGATGTCCGATGCCTGTCCCTCAGCACCACCCATGGGCTGATGAATCATCACCCGGGAGTGCGTTAATGCGCTGCGCTTTCCCTTTTGACCGGCAGTGAGTAGCACTGCTCCCATGGAGGCGGCCATTCCGGTGCAAATGGTGGCCACGTCGGAGGTGATAATCTGCATGGTGTCGTATATTCCAAGTCCGGCATAAACTGAGCCGCCAGGAGTATTCAGGTAAATCTGGATATCTTTCGACGGATCGGTGGATTCCAAAAAGAGCAGCTGCGCCTGAATAATGTTGGCTACGTCGTCCGATATTGGCACCCCCAGAAAAATAATGCGGTCCATCATGAGGCGCGAAAACACATCCATAGTGGCAATGTTTAGCTGACGCTCCTCAATAATGGTTGGGGAGATGTAGTTGCCTTGCATCGACTGGAAGCGGTGTAGGCTTAAGCTGCTTATGCCAAGGTGCCCTCGGGCATATTTTCTGAATTCATCGTTCCTTTCCATTAGCTCGGGTTTTGTAATTATTACTTGTTGTTAAACAGCTGATCGAACTCTTTGGTTGTAACTTCTTTGGTGTCGAGCTTAACGGTGCTCTTAAGAACCTCCACAACCTTGTCCTCGAGTAGCTTTTCACGAATACGTCTATCTTCCTCCTTGTTGCTGAGAATGCGCTGTGCAAAGTTCTCAACCTCGGAATCGGGCACATTCATAAAGCCGTAATTCTTAAACTGGTCGATGGCAAACTCCTTTGCCTTTTCGAGTACGTCGGCCTCTTCAATCTTGATTTCGTGTTCGATGGCAATGTGGTCGCGAATGAGCTGCCATTTAAGGTCGTTGGCAAAGTGGTCGAAGTCCTTATCAATCTGCTCCATGGTAAACTTGCCTTCGTTAACGGCAAGCAACCAGCGTTTTAAAAACTCAGTAGGCAGTTCAATTTTGGCTTTATCAATAAGTTTTTCCTTGATATCGATGAGGAACTTGAAGTCCGATTCTTTGGTCAGGTTCACTCGGATGTCGCTATCAACTCTAGCGTTGAACTCCTCCTCCGAGGTTACAGTACCTTCGCCATACACCTTATCGAAGAGTTCCTGGTCGATGTCAGCATCAACAAACGATCGTACTTCGTTGGGAATGAAGCGGAACGATGGGGTAAGCTTTGCAACCTCCTCCTTTTTGATCTTCAACATAGCTGATAGGTCTGTATCGTTTGAGAAGGTTTTTCTGATGTCGAAATCGATGATGTCACCAACCTTTGCCCCAACAAACTTTGCCTTTTGCTCTTCATCGGTAATGGTTCGCAGCGAGACAAAAGCGTCATCAACAGAAATGCCATTCTCCATGGGCGCACCATCTTCACCAAGCTGTTCAACCTTGCCGCGCATTACATCCTCTTCCCCGGCAACTTCGCCAGGCATCATTTTGCCATACCTGCGACGGTAGCTGCTGAGATAGTTGTTCCGAAGTTCCTCGTCAATCTTGAGTTCGTAGTATGGAACCTTGTCTCGAGCGGTAAGCTTAAGGTCGATTTCTGGTGAAAGACCGAGGTCGAAGGCAAACTCGAACGTGGTGTCGGCATCCCAGTCAATGCTTTTTTGGTGCTTCTCGCTGGGCATGGGTTCGCCAAGCAGCTTAATCTTTTCGTCGTAGATATAGGTGGTGAGGGCATCCGAAACAATCTTATTGATCTCCTCAGCCATTACGGGTTTGCGATACAGCTTGTTGATCATCCCTGCCGGAACCATGCCCGGTCTAAAACCGTCGATTTTTGCCTTTCTGCGAAAATCGCCCAACGCTTTTGTAACGCGCTCTTGGTAATCGCCTTGGTCAACCGTAACCTTTAAAACGGCGTTGAGGGTATCAACGTTCTCCTTTACAATATTCATCTGTTGAACAGTTTAGATAAATGTAATAATTAAGTCCTTATATGCAGCGCTACCTGTAATTAATGTTGTTTAAGGTTGTTGCCATTATTCCAATCAACATCGAAAAATCTATTCGGTTGATTAACAGCTGCATTATTATTTAGAAATTAGCGCACAAAGGTAGAAAATTGGTGCAAGAGAAACAAATGGACTTCAAGAAATAGTTTTGGCAGTATTTTTTCGTATAATCATAACGACCATATAATCAACACAGTATAAAATAATTTAAAAATAAACGAAAATAGCTTGTCACGAAATGGTGATTTCTGGAATATAGAGTTGAAAGGAACAAGATTTTAAACCTTAAAAAAATACAACAATGAAAACTAGGAATTTGAACCTCGACAACTTCTCAACCAGCAATTGCGAAATTCTTGACAACGATCAGCTCATCTCTTTGGTAGGTGGCGATAATGCTAATGATGGAACAATTCTTCCAGATCCTGTAATTTGGATAAAAATGTAATTTATCATTTTGGGTAATAAGAGAATCCATAATTGCCCACCTTAATAAAATACGACAATGGAAACTAGAAATTTGAACCTCGGCAACTTCTCAACCAGCAATTGCGAAATTCTTGACAACGATCAGCTCATCTCTTTGGTAGGTGGCGATAATGGTAATGATGGTACAATTGCCCCAGATCCTGTAATTTGGCTTAAGGGTTAATTGGCGATTTTAGAGGTTGATTTTCTTTTGAAGATTAGCAACTTGCAATTGTAGTAGATAACTTTTTTATAATTAATGCATAATAGCGATGAAGGCACCTTACTATAATGCTATTCGGCTGCTGGAGAAGCGAATCGACGGTAGCATTACCGCCGAGGAGGCTGGCTGGCTGAATCAGCGAATGGAGGTAGATGTATCGTTGCAGCGGGAGTTGCGCTTCAGGCAGGAGTTGGAGAAGCTGTCCGCCGAGGCGGAGATAGATAGGCTACGCCAAGAGCTCGTGGGCGTTTGGATGGATACGCAGCGGCTCGACTTGACCAATAGTGAGCTTGAATACCGATTCAACCGCATTAAGAAATACTTCTACGCTGCCGCCACCTTGGCGGGCCTTACGGCTGGAGGCATTGGTATCCATTCGGTCTTGAGCAATGGAGCAAATCCAACAGCCCTTTATGCCGAGAACTTTGAGCCATACCCGCCCGTTCGCGTGGTCCGCTCCAATGGTGAACTCTCCAGCGATTCACTATTCTTTAGGGGCATGATTGCCTACCAGTCGGGCTACTTCAACACCTCAAAGGACGACTTTGAAACTTTAATGAAAGGTGGCAATACCTCTACCACGGTGAGATTCTACCTTGGCGTTAGCTATATGGAGCTCAACGATTTTGGAAAAGCTCGTGAAGCGCTTAACGCTGTTGCTCAAGCCAACTCTCTTTTTAAGGAGCAGTCGATTTGGTATACAGGGCTATGCTTCCTTGGCGAAGGCAATGTGGCCGATGCACGGAAAGCATTGAGTGAGTTGGTAAACTCTGGAACCCCTATATCTGCCAAGGCAGAGCAACTGTTAAAAAAATTACCGGAATAACCCTTTAAATCTGAAATTATGGACGTAGAGTTCCTAACATCCGATCGACCAGCTGTGCGGGAAGAGAGCTGGATGGAGATGCTTAGCTACAAGAGCCTTGACACAATCTATTTTTTTGAATCCGATGAAGAGGATACCTTCATAGTGCTTGCCGATGGAAGCAGGCGAAGGATAAGTGTAAGGCTTGATCAACTTGAGCGGCTTCTTCCTACAGGCTCATTTCTACGCTGCGGGTGGGGTTTCATAGTTAACTTAAACAGAATAAAGGAATTCTGGTCGGTTGATAAATCCATTGTGGTGATGGACAACGGTGAGGTTATTCCCGTACCAAAAACCTATCGTTATCCCCTGCGCGAGCGAATGGCCCGACGCCTTATTGCCTGAAATTTTTTGAGGTTCCCTAAACCTGATATGTGCCGTTGGAGCGCACTTGCCAATAGTTGGGCGGGTGCGCTTCTACTTTTACATTGAATAGTGTGGTGTTAGTTATTTGAATACTTGGAACCCTTTTCTAATGCTTCCCTTTGAGATTGAATCTTATTTTGTTGCTGAACTCTGACAGCCAACAATTTCAGCAGATTATTCGAAGAAGTCTTTTTGTATCCATTCTAAATTACCTAACTGTTTAAAGAAAGCTCGATTTCGCTTGTCACGAAAAGTTCGATTTCGGAATATAGTTATGGTAGCGTTTCAATGAGATAACATTGCCAACCCATTCAAGGGTTTATAAACAAGCCTTGGCTAGAGTTAAACTATGTGTGTGCATACAAGAAATTAGCAATTTGAACTTATCACATCGATTTCCGCCAAAAGACAGACAATTCGGCGCAGTTAAACTAGGAATAAGAAACCTCTCAAAACCCTAACCGATGAGTAAACTAACCTACCTCAATCGCCTAAAGCGAATTGACCATCTGATTAGAATCCGAGCAACGGGCAATACAGTTGCTTTTGCTGAACGATTAAATGTTTCTAGGAGCCAACTCTGTGAAGAGCTGAAGACTTTAAGGGAACTTGGCGCTCCGATCTCCTATAGCAGAATACAGCAAACCTACTTCTACAAATATCCCACCTCCTTTTGCATAGAATTCTTCCCTATTAGAAAAGATGAAAAAGAAGTGGCAAATATTTTTGACGAACGAACCCCTGTCAAGCAAAAAAAGTAGTTCGGTCCGACAATGCTGGACTGAACTATTTTAAACTTGTATTAAGGTTTGTGGCCACAACCTAGGCGGATGCCGAAAAGCCTAGAATAGTTCTAATGAGTAGGCATATAATACACAAAAATCATGAAAAAGATTAAGTTAAACAAGTTGGCAAAACAGAGTTTGAAAACAAAGGAAATGAATGCAGTAAAGGGCGGAACATCTCCTGCTGTAGATCTTACAGATTGTTTGTGCTATTTTATGGGAGGTAATGATGGTGCTCAAATGTATAGTAATGCAGGGTCAAAGGTTGTGCATCCTCAGCCATAATTTGGATATGAGATGAATGGTTATTTAATAATAGCCAAGTTATGGGGTTATATAATTGTATAACCCTATAACACATTCCCGTGTTAATGTTGTTTAGTAGTTCCGCATAGATGTACTTAATCTGGTTTTGCACTCAATCACAATTGCTGTTTTTTACATTGAGGATAGTAAATACTTCTAATTACGAGATTGGTAGTATTCCAGGATCTGTTCTATAGTAATAAAGTTTGTGATCTACTTGTTTTTATTCATACTGGTTGAATTTATACTATAAAAGACATTTATTTATAATTTATATATTATGGAAGCGAGGAGACAAAAAATTGATATTTCTAGCCATATCTATTACGATTTAACTAGAGGCAGTTACCGGAAAAAAAGAGGCAGCACACGAGATTTTATTGAACTTCAGCCTACTGCAGTAAAGGATGCATTGGTAAATACACCCCAGATAACATTCGAGATTACAGATGCATGTAATTTGGAGTGTAGGTATTGTGGCTATGGTGCTTACTACAACTTTTACGATAAGCGAGAATCAAAAATGCTTGAGTTGGGGAAAGCCATCCGATTTTTGAACTTCATGATGGAGTTATGGAATAGTGAACTTAACAATTCATTTGGTCAGAAGGTTTACATAGGTTTCTATGGAGGAGAACCTTTGTTAAATATGTCATTCATTGAGGGGGTTGTTGATTATATTGGGCAGAATAAATGCTCAAATAGGGATTTTGTATTTTCAATGACGACCAATGCGATGCTTCTAGATCGGTATGTAGACTATTTGCAGGCACATGATTTCCACCTTTTAATCAGCTTAGATGGAGGAGAGTTGAACAATTCATATAGGGTAAACAAGAAGGGGCAAGGAGTATTTGAAAGAGTGGTAAAGAATGTTGAAATTTTACGATCAAAATATCCAGCATACTTTAACGATCGAGTGAATTTTAATTCTGTGCTGCATAACCGGAACTCTGTAGCTGAAATTTACAATTATTTTAGAGATAATTACGGAAAGTTGCCAAGCATTGGGGAGTTAAATAATGTTGGAATCAGACCTGATATAGTAGAGGAATTCAATAAGGCTTACCGTAATGCATATGAAAGTCTTCACCAGTCAGAAAACTATGAGGTGATTGAGAAGGAGATGTTCTTAAGGTTGGGAAGCTCTCAATCACGCGCTTTCTTTTTACAGCAGAATAGTGGATATTCTTATAACAATTATTTGGATTTACTCTTTGAGAAAAAAAAGGCAGGGAGGATTCCAACGGGTACTTGTCTCCCTTTTAGCAATAAAGTATTTATTACTGTGAATGGAAAAATCTTGCCCTGCGAGCGCGTTGGGCATCGTTTTGCGTTGGGGTATATTTCTGAGGATGAGGTTACTATTGATTATGAGGCGATTGCTATTAGGTATAATGGGTATTATGCAAAGTTGAAACAACAATGCAGCACTTGTTATAATGTTGATGGATGTGTGCAGTGCATTTTTAACCTAGCAGATATCGAGTCTCAGCCAATCTGTTTTGGCCATATGGATAATAAAAGTTTTTCAGAATATGCAACTCATCATATTGATTATTTGCGCACTAACCCGGAGGAGTATTATAAAATATTGGAAGAACTAATAATTGATTAGATTGATGAAAGATAAAATGGTGAAACTTATTAAGGATTCTTACTGGATTTTTCTAGAACCGACCACGTATTGTAGAAGAGACGAGAGAGGTTGGCTTCTATATAACACGTGTAATGGAAAGTATTACGTTAGTGAATCAAAAGAGGTAACTGGTGTTATTTCTGAAATTTGTGATAGAGGGAGTTTGGGAGTATCCTTAATACAAAGTGATGTTGTGAATCACAGTTTAGAACTCTCTGCGTTTGTTGATGAAATTGAAGAAAAAAAACTTGGCGGGATTCTATGTGTTGAGGATGTGCCAAAAAAGCCAGTTCGGTTTATGCCTGTATTAAACTTGCAGCGCGATATTGATAAACTTAAGTTAATCGATACAAAATCAAAGGGTAGAGAGATAGGAAAATTCTTGTTGGAGTTAAATATATACATAAACAATTCATGCAACCATACCTGCAGCCTATGTGAGGATTATCATAAGCAATATTTAAGTTGCACTGCGGTGACAAATAAACCTGAAGTCAACATTGCTACAGACATGTTGGAACTGACTCTAAATCAAGTTTCAAATGGTAATCTTTCTGCACTCAATATTATAGGAGGGGATTTGTCTTTGCATCCCAATGTAGAGAAAATTGTAGAGCTCTTACAGCCTTTTAAACATATTGTAAGAATCTGGTCAAACTATAAAAATTTCAGCAGCTATTCTGTTTTTGATGGGTTTGCGTATACAATTACCGTTAATTTTCCTGTTGTGGAGTCTTTTCTCCGCTCTACCATTCAAAAGCAAGATGCTGCAGATGTCCAATTTTTATTTCACGTTACGTCAGAAGATGATTATAAAAAAACACTAGATATAGTTAATGATTATCCGGATTTGAACTATTCTGTCTTGCCAGTATATGATGGTATGAATATGGATTTTTTTCAAAGGAGTGTTTTTGTCAGCAGCAATGATATTTTGGAAGAAACTATTTCTCTAAGAGAAATATTTGCTCATCAGAAATTGAATACAAATTTCTTTGGTTCATTGACGGTGCTTCCTAATGGTGATGTCAAAGCTAATATTAATCGAGAAGTGTTAGGAAATGTTCGGGACAAACGTATTGTAGAGTTGATTCATGAAGAGTTGTTAGAGAATACTGCTTGGAGAAGAACTCGTGATGATGAGCCGTGCAATCAGTGTCGTTTTCAATTCTTGTGTCCTTCACCGTCAAATCTAGAGCTGGTAATAGGAAGAGCCAATCTATGTCAAGTGGTAAGTTGAGGTGTCTCCTGTCGACATTTTATCTTATATTTCCTTGTTTAAATTATCGTCTTGCTTTTTGTGATCTGTTTTGTGAGTTGTAACGTTGTGAGATGCATCTCAAAATGTTAATATTTATGTGTCCTGATTTGGCTTTTGGTATTTGTCATAAGGCATATTCTTTATGATACATTTGAGATTCTGTGTTTGAATTATTATGGATATTCAAGAACGGTTCTTCTTTTCTCTAAAATTCTCCTAGCTTAAGGGATTTCTCCTATTCTGGACGGTAATAAACGACTTTTTGTTATATTCGAACATCATAATAAGTAGCATCTTGTAAATGTCCTTCCCCCACTATAACCAACCCGATGCCATGGACTGCGGACCCACCTGCCTTCGCATGGTGGCCCGATACCACGGAAAGCACTACAACATTCAAACCCTGCGCGAGCGGAGCCATATTTCTAGGCTTGGTGTTAGCATGCTTGGCATTTCAAGGGCGGCAGAGAGCATCGGTTTTCGTACGCTGGGGGTAAAGATTCCATTTGAAAAGCTACGCGATGATGCTCCTCTTCCCGCAATTGTCCACTGGAACCAAAACCACTTTGTGGTGGTGTATAAAATTTCGGGGCGAAAGGGAAAGGAGCGTATTCATGTTGCCGATCCTGCTGGTGGGTTGGTTACCTTTAACCGAGAGGAGTTTACCCGCTGCTGGGCCTCCACCGGAAGCAACGAGGAGCCGCAGGGCACCGCGCTGCTGCTGGAGCCAACGCCCGAGTTTTACTCCACCGATGATGAAAAACCCAACCGGAAGAGCTTTGGTTATTTGTTTCGATACCTGAAGCCTTACCACAAGCTGCTGCTGCAACTATTGCTTGGCTTAATACTTGGCAGCTTGCTGCAGCTCATCTTTCCTTTTTTGACCCAGAGCATTGTAGACTACGGTATTGGAAACCGTAATATATCCTTTATCTATTTGGTGCTAATAGCTCAGCTGGTGTTAACCCTTAGCCGTGTTTCGGTGGAGTTTATTCGTGGGTGGATTCTGCTGCATCTTGGCACACGCATCAGCGTTTCACTTATCTCCGACTTTTTGGCCAAGCTCATGCGGCTACCCATGGGCTACTTCGATACCAAAATGACGGGCGACCTTATGCAGCGCATTGGAGATAATAATCGCATCCAAACGTTCCTTACCGGCACCTCGCTTACGGTGCTGTTTTCGCTGGTTAACCTTGTGATATTTGGTGCCGTGTTACTATTCTACAACGTTACTATCTTCTCCGTTTTTCTGATAGGGAGCACCATTTATACCTTATGGGTGTGGCTTTTCCTTAAGAGGAGAGAGGAGTTGGACTATAGGCGATTCGCCCAAATGGCTGCAAACCAGAGCAGCGTAATCCAGCTCATCCAAGGAATGCAGGAGATTAAACTCAACGGCTGCGAGCAGCAGAAACGATGGGAGTGGGAGCGTATTCAGGCAAGGCTTTTTAGGGTAAGCATAAAGGGGTTATCGCTGAGCCAATACCAGCAGAGTGGTGGCGTGCTCATCAACGAAATAAAGAATATTCTCATCACGGTGGTTGCCGCCAAAAGCGTGGTCGATGGCCAAATGACGCTCGGTATGATGCTGGCGGTGCAGTATATAATTGGTCAGCTCAATAGCCCCATCGAGCAGATCATTAGCTTCTTCAACCAAACACAGGATGCCAAAATCAGCCTCGACCGGTTGGGGGAGATTCATCTCCGGAAAAACGAGGAGGATGCAGAGGAGTCGAGGATAGACGATATTCCAACAAATAAGGGGATTGCGGTTAATAATCTTTCGTTTAGGTATGAGGGTCCCGATTCGGAGCTGGTACTCGATAAAATAAACCTGCTTATTCCGGCGGGAAAGCAAACGGCCATCGTGGGTACCTCTGGGAGTGGCAAAACCACGTTGGTAAAGTTGCTACTCGGTTTTTATCCACCTACCGAGGGGGAAATTCTGCTGGGAGAAAACAGGATGGAGGCATTCAGCCTTTCGGAATGGCGAAGCCGTTGTGGCGTGGTTATGCAGGATGGATTTATCTTTTCCGATAGCATCGCCGGAAACATTGCACCTGGAGCCGAATCCATCGATAAGGTGCGCCTGCTTCAGGCAGCACAGGTAGCCAATATTTCAGACTTTATCGACTCGTTGCCACTGGGATATAACACAAAAATTGGGCAGGAGGGACACGGTCTTAGCCAGGGACAGCGGCAGCGGATCCTGATTGCCCGTGCGGTTTACAAAAATCCGCAGCTGGTATTCTTCGACGAGGCTACCAACGCGCTCGATGCCAACAACGAAAAGACCATCATGGAAAATATGCAGGAATTTTTTCAGGGACGAACCGTGGTGGTTGTGGCGCACCGCCTTAGCACAGTGCGTAATGCCGATCAGATTGTGGTGATTGAGCGGGGAAAAATTGTTGAGGTTGGAACCCATAGCGAGCTGACGGCCAATAAGATGGCTTACTATACGCTGGTGAAGAATCAGCTGGAGTTGTGAAAAGTGAAAAGTGAAAAGTGAAAAGTGAAAAGTGAAAAGTGAAAAGTGAAAAGTGAAAAGTGAAAAGTGAAAAGTGAAAAGTGAAAAGTGAAAAGTGAAAAGTGAAAAGAAAACTTAGAGACAGAAGTATTTCGGATCTTCAAATATCAGGTTGCTAAAATTGAGGTGCATGCCCAAAAATATTGATTTGCGTTCCGATGAGATAAACGAGCTGCTTGGCACTCCTCCTCGCTGGATTATTCGGGGAGGGATAGGTGTTATTTTTACAATTATTCTGTTGCTGTTTGTTGGGAGCATATTTTTTCGCTACCCGGAGGTGATTAATGCTCCGGTGGTGATTACTACCGAAAACCCACCTGCAATGGTTTCGGCAAGGGCCACCGGCCGCCTCTCGCTACTCAAGGTTGCCGATGGCGCTAATGTAAATAGGGGTGACACCCTAGCAATAGTTCAAAATCCGGCTGCTGTATCCAGCATTCGGAGGCTGAAAGATATTCTGCAGACGATGTCCTCTTTCTTTGAAAATTACGATGCCCCGCTACTTCCAAGTTTTTCAGAGCCACTACAGCTGGGTGAGGTACAGACCAGCTATGCTGCGCTGGTTCGCGCTGCCGACGACTATCGAATTTTTGTGGAGCAGGGGTTTTACCCAAAAAAGATGGAGGCTCTTGGGCGAGAGCGCAAGGAGTATGGACTATACTACAAAAGGCTCAATGCCCAGCTAAATATTATGAAGATGGATATGCGCATTGCCTCAAAACAGTTTAGGCGCGATTCCACGCTCTTTTCAATGAAGAATATCTCAGCCTCGGATTACGAAAAGGCTGAGCAACTGTTGCTTTCCAAAAAGTATAGCTTGGAGCAAAGTAGGGTGTCGCTCTCCGATGCCTCTATCACCATGGCAAAGCTCGATCAGGATTTGGTTGAGTTGGGTATGGCATTTTCGGAGAAGGAGACCAAGTTGAAGGGGGAGTTGAAGTTGACTTACGAGCAGCTAAAAGCTTCGGTGTCGCAGTGGGAGGAGCAATACCTGCTTTGTGCCACAGTGTCGGGAAGAGTAAGTTTTTTGAAAGTTTGGAGCGAGAACCAGGAGGTTAAGGTGGGTGAGACGGTTTTTGCCATTGTTCCAAAAATTCAGGGGAAGCTAATTGCTCGCATTTCCTTGCCTTCGGCGGGTGCAGGCAAGGTGAAGGTTGGCCAACAGGTAAACATTAGAGTTGACGGTTTTCCCTACATGGAGTTTGGTATGCTCATGGGAACCGTTTCAAGGGTTTCGGTGGCACCCAGTGAAGGAGAGTATTCGCTAGTGGTATCATTGCCACACGGATTGACCACCTCCTATGGGAAAAAGTTGGAGCTAAGGGGTGAGCTGGCGGGCAGTGCCGAAATAACCACCGAAGACCTTAGCTTGCTTCAGCGATTGCTCTATCCGTTAAAGCACCTATTTACTAGCAGGGTTGCTGGAGCCGAAAAGTAAAGATAATCCATATTAGTTTGGGCTTTTTCTATTTTAGGCTAAATTTGCCCAAAGTCCTCCTCCCATGAAGTGCAATTCGTTGCGATTGATCTTGTTGTTGGTAATCCTTGTAATCATTGGACTTGCTACGATATTACCGACTCAGGCTTTTGCCACAAAACATTTTTCCAATTCCCCCGACAGCTTGTCTACAGTATATAATAACCAGGGAGTTGACTATGCTATGGCCGGCGATTATGAAAAAGCTGGTGAGCTCTTTCTTAAATCGCTCCATATGCTACAGAAGAAAGTTAATGCAGATAGTGTAAACCTGGGCATTGGTTTTTTTAATCTCGCCAACCTCAAAATGCTACTTGGTTACTCCGATTCGGCATTAGTTTACTACCAAATGGCGGCTAACTATTATGGAAATCTTCCAAAGAATCGGTCAAACCTTTCTGCGGTTTATATTGGAATGGGGAGCTGCTACTACTCACTAAATGAGTACCGTGAGGCGACCTCGTTTATTAGGCAAGGCATTGCGCTCCTTCGAGAGACGGCTCCGCTTGACTATCATCGGTTGGTGTTGGCAAACTATAAGCTGTGTAACGTACTAACTAAAATGGGGCAGTATGATGAGGCAATAAAGATTAATTCAGCGAATTTGAAAATTGCGAGATTTTATGCTCCATCCATGCGATCAATTATTTCTAACGGTCTTGGCGTTACTTCTTCCCATTTAAAGAGTTTTAAACAAACACTTTACTTCTATAAACAGGCTGAGCAATTTGCGACTGAAAAAGTTGTGGGTGATAATGATGAGTTAGCTAGTATTTATAATAACATTGGTGTTTTATATAAGGAAAATGCCGATTGGATTAATGCTGAGAAGTATCTTCAGAAGGCATTGGAATGCTATAAGGCAGGAGGCAGCAGTAACCCTATTCCAACGGTCCAGGTCCTTGTTAACCTTGCTAGTGTAAAGGATAAACTGGGGTTTCCTGCCGATGCAGTTCGGCTCTATAATTTGGCTAGTGGGTTAAATAAAAAGCCATCCTCCATATCCGATACAAGGGTTAGTAAGGTCAGCATGTTTTTTTCTCCTGCTTTGGCTGCCTCTATTTACGAAGGATTGGGTGACACCTATCTTGAATTGAATAGCGGAAAATTTTCTAATGAGAATACTCGCGCTGCGCTGGCCTCCTATGAGCATGCCATTCGAATAGTGGAGGAGATTCGCCTAGGCTTTTTTGGGGAGGAGGACAAGCTGTCGGTTTCAGCCGACTTTAATGAGGTTTTCAACAAGGCAGTGGCTGCTGCATATCAGCTGGGTGCTGGCAATCATAACCTGGAGCTGGGCTTTCGGCTCGCCTCAAAGGGAAAGGCTGCCGTTTTGTCCGAGTCGTTAAACCGATTAAACAGCCTTTCGGTTTCAGGAGTGCCGGCCAAGCTGCAGAAGGATGAGCGTCAGCTGCGCCAGAGGATAGGCCTTCTTACTGAAATTGTTTATGAGGAGCAGAAAAAGGCAAAACCTGCGGCACAGTATCTCAAAACTGTGGAGAACTCGCTGTTTGAAGCACAGCAGTCGTACCGTTCCTTACTACAGTCAATTAAGGTTAACTATCCAAGTTACTTCTCATTGAAGTTTGATACCACTGCTGTTTCAATTAGCCAAGTACAGGAAAGACTCAACTACCACCAGGTGTATGTGGAATATGTTCTTCAGGACTCTTCTATCTATACCTTTACACTTACCAAGAGTAATGCGGCTTGGAATTTTCAAAAGTTGGATAAAACATTTTTTAGCAACTTAAAGACGTTTCAGCGACAGCTGGTGCCTAGTGACTTTGGCAAGTTGACAAGATTGGACTTAGATTCACTTGCGGCTGCAGGATATGATCTTTACCAAAAATTGCTGCAACCATCTGGTAAGCTAATTGAGGGTAAGGAGTTGATAATAGTTCCGCATAATGAGCTAAATTCAGTTCCGTTTGATGCGCTAATAGTTGAAAAGGTTCTGCACCCCAACGGTTACTACGATCTGCCATATTTAATTACCCGGAATTCAGTTCTGTATGCGATGTCATCTAAGGTTTTTGTTACTGGAGATAACCCATCTGCATCTTTCTTTCCATCTTCCTTGTCGGTAGCCCCCACCTACACTGGCGCCTCTACCACTCGCATGAGCACAAGGGCTGCCTATCGCAATAATCTTGCTGAGCTATATGGGGCAGAAGACGAGGTTAGGGAGGTTAGCCACATTTTTAATGGCGATGTGCTGGCAGGGAAGGATGCCACTGAAAGAAAGTTTAAGGAGATATCAAGCCGATACGATATTCTGCACCTGGCCATGCATACATACGTTGATTCCGAAAATCCTCTATTTTCGAAGCTCATTTTCTTCAACTCGCCCGATACTTCTGAGGATGGATATTTAAATGCCTATGAGGTGTACAATATGCGCTTAAAGGCAAGGTTGGCGATTTTAAGTGCATGCCGAAGTGGTGATGGAAATTTGGTGCGTGGAGAGGGACTAATGAGTATTGCCCGAGGATTTCGTTATGCAGGCTGTCCTTCGCTTGTGGTAACTCAATGGCGGGTTGATGACTATTCTGGTGGAGAGATTGTGAAAGATTTTGCGTTAAATTTAAAGAGTGGTTATTCTAAAAGTGAGGCGTTGCGTGATGCACAACTTTCGTTTTTGGCCTCTGCCGATCCACTTCGCTCGCACCCTTACTTTTGGGCCGGATACCAGGTTGTTGGCGTAGATGCCCCGCTTTTTATACCGTTTGGCTTTCTTGTGATTCCACTTCTTGTCCTAATTATGGCGCTAGCTCAGCTGCTTGTTTCGTGGCGCAGTCGGGGGAACTACTCCTTCAGATAATCGGTGAGGTAATCGTTAATCTCCTTGGCTTTGCTGGCATACTTGCCACCATTAATTTTTATCTTATTGGCAAGAATAAATGCTTCGTTATACTTAGCTTGGTTTATATAGGCAAGGCAAAGATACCATTCATCGGTTTCGGTATAAAGCCCATCGGAGTAGCGCTCAACCGTCGATTTTAGCAGTGCTTCGGCATTGGCGGCCTGGTTGTTTTCCAGGTATGCCGAAACAAGCATTAGCCTCCCAACTTGATCTTCAGGACGAGTTTTCACATAATTCTGCAGGTCTGGAATGGCCTTGTCCAACTTACCATGGCGATAAAAATCCACTATTTTGGCCTGAATATTCTGCATCATCGGTTCATTTCCCCTACTGCTCGTGGTTGGCATCTCGTAGCGCGCGTAGTATTTATCGAACAAGCTAGTGGGGGTGTCGTATACCTTCCATAAAAAGAAGGTAGATATTGCCATCACAACTAGGATGGCTGCAACCTTAACTAGGTTTGAGAGTCCGCCCCGTGCTGCCCGTTTACCCTCTTTGCTTGCTTCAGAAAGTTGCTTGCGGAGATTTACAATGTCTTTCTCGAGGATTGCATCCTTAAGTTCCCTGCAGAGTTGTACCTGCTGCTGGAGCTCTTCGTCGGCGGCCATCTCTTTCTCAAACTCCTGTGCCTCTTTGTTTGTTAACTTTTCCAGAAGATAGTCGTCAATTCTGTTAAAACGGTTCGTTTCCATCTTGGTTGGATATAGTATTGTATTTGGGATCACTCTTTATACTTTTTACGAGATATTCCTTACAGAGATACTTCTTGCGACGAGCAAACTCTTCGGACGATAGTCCCAGCTCATCGGCCATTTGCGAAAAGCTAGTGCCATTAAAGAATGCAGTGAGGGTCTTCTGGCACTCCTCCGATAATTTTTTAAAGTGCTCGTAAAAAAGTTCTTTTCGCTTACTCTCAAGGTATTCCATGTATAGCGGGCTTTCTTCTTCAGCCGCTTCAATCATTGGTAGTGCCTCTTTATCCTTTTGTCTATTCTGAAGTGTCTTTAGCCAAATTAATCGACAGGTTGACATTAAATATGGTAACACAGCGTAGTTGGAGTCGAGTTGACCCTTCTTTGCTTTACGGTAGAAAATTATTATGGCTTCCTGGAAAATATCGTTTGCATCGTCCTCTTGTCCTCCTTGGTGATTAATCATTTTGGCAACATTGGGATAGAATTTGGCATAGAGATATTTTAATGCCTCCTTGTTTTGACCAAGAATGCCGTTAAAGAGATCAATATTTGTGAATTCGGCCAACGTTATTGCTTGTTTGGTTGTTAACAAAACTAAAAAAAATGACCGATTAATGGGTTATAATAGGGAAGCAAAGTTTGGGAAGTGGACATGTTTTTGCTATGTTGCTTACTGGCAGTATAATAAAAAAACTCCAAAGTGTAACTTTGGAGTTCAGTGCGGATGAAGGGACTCGAACCCCCACGCCTTTCGGCACCAGATCCTAAGTCTGACGCGGCTACCAATTACGCCACACCCGCAAATGCGTGGCAAATGTAGATAATTTTTTTATTCCTACAAGTTCCAGTGCCCTTGTGTTGGTTATTTTCTTAACTCAAAATTCTGCCCTAGGTATACTTTCCTTACGGTTGGATCGTCGGCAAGTTCCTTCGATGTACCAGCGCAGAGAATTTTTCCTTCAAAAAGGAGGTAGGCCCTATCGGTTATGGAGAGCGTTTCGTGAACGTTGTGGTCGGTAATTAGAATGCCAATATTCTTTTCTTTTAACTTGGCCACGATTGTCTGAATATCTTCAACTGCAATGGGGTCAACGCCGGCAAAGGGTTCGTCAAGTAAGATAAACTTTGGGTCGATGGCCAAAGCCCTTGCAATTTCTGTTCTTCTTCGCTCTCCACCAGAAAGCTGAATACCGAGACTCTTGCGTATTTTTTGTAGACCAAATTCACCAAGCAGACCTTCAAGCTTATCCCTCTGCTCAGTGGAAGAGAGTTCCGACATTTCCAATACCGCCCTAATATTATCTTCCACGCTCAGTTTCCTAAAAACGGAGGCCTCTTGAGCAAGGTAGCCTATGCCTCGTTGTGCCCTTCTGTAAACTGGATCGCCGGTGATATCCCTATCATCAAGGAATATTCTCCCTTCATTTGGCTGAACAAGGCCAACAGTCATGTAAAAGGTGGTGGTTTTTCCTGCACCATTTGGACCTAAAAGCCCAACGATTTCACCTTGATTAACTTCTACTGACACCCCATTTACTACAGCTCGGGACCGATAACGCTTTACAAGGTTTTGTGTGTATAGCTTCATGGCTATCTGATTCGAGAATTTTTCGTAAAGTTAGAAAATAATTTGTAAGCCGGCCCTGATGCCAAATCTTTCAATGTTTGGATGGTCGAGATAACTCAACCGCCACATGGCATCAATTCGGATTACCTTAAATATGTTTTCAATTCCTGCACCCAATTCAACGTAAGGCTTAGAAACATTGGTGAGTCCAAGTGGAAAGTCCATAACTGAAAGGTTCTTCTTATTCAGGCTCCCGATCAATCCTTTTCCGGAAATTACCTCCCTCCATTTTAGCTTGCGGAAGATGGGTATTCTATTTAAAAAGAAACCCTGAAAGTGATGTTCAATAAAGAGGCTGACGTACTGGTCGCTGGCAAATTCGTAATAGTTCATCATGTTGAAGGCATAGCGGTCGAATGCATAGGTTTCGTTGCCCTCGTGTAGGTGGAGAAGTGGATAAGGAACGGTACCAAATATTTTCCCTCCATCGAGAATTATACGGGTGTAGCCAAACGGGTTAATATTCACCTTGTAGTAGACGTTTAGGCGAGTCTTATAGTATTCATATTGGCTTCCAAATACATCCTTGAGACCCACCGTAAGGTCAAAATTAACTATCGGCTTATCGCTGCCAAGGCTTACCCGCTCAAATTGACCCTGTACAAATCTTTCTCCTTTATCCCACAAGGTGTTCAGCTTAATTTCTGTAGTAGATAACATTGATAGTGTTCCACTACCGTTTGAGTATACAAAAGGTATGTATGGAGTTGGATACAGCCTGCGTTGTGTGAATTTTATGGTGTTGGAAAAGCCATTAAACCACTCCTTTTGGTAGGTTGCAGAAAACTCTTTAACAAGTGTAAGTTTATAATTGGGATTTCGCCGTAGGAATGACGTTACAATGTTGTCTTCCGTAAGCGCATAGGGGCTTTGACCAAGTTGTTCTATGTCCGACTTGTAGCCAATATCAAGGGTGTTTCTGGGGTTTTTTTTGATCATGTAAAGCACATCACCCCCATATTTGTATCGGTTATCTTTATCGCCATAGGCAACAAAGCCACTTATCAGGTATTTAGTACTAAATTTATTGGAAGTACGTCCGCTGATTCGAAATCGATTTCCCTCAATTTCATTGAATGAGTATATGGAATAGTATGGTCCAATCTCAAAATAGCCAACCACGTAGTAGTAGTTAACAATCATATTTACAATATCGAAAAAAGTCTTGTAGATGGGTACTTTTTGAACGGAATCCACCATCTGGTATATGGAGGCTTCCTTGGGGGTAAGGTTTACTGGTCTGGCGTCTTTCCAAAAAGACTCATCTTGTTTTAATGCACCTTCGTTAACCTTCACTCTCTCGGCCATGTTCGCTATGGTGTCGGGGATTGGTTGGTCAATTTTGACATTGTAAAAGGTCGTGGTTTTCCTGCCAAAGAATCCTGTAGTTTTCCGCTCTGTTATGTTGAAGTCTACAAATAAACTTGTTTTTTTTGGAAACCACAGCGTATCACCAAGCCTCGTATATTCAGAGGTCATTACCATGTCTTTCACAAAGTTCACATTGGCAGTTTTTTCCATCCGAAGGTTGCTTTTAACAACGGCAAAGGTTGTGTCGCTCACCCAAATATCGCCAGTAAAGGTAGGTTCCTGTTTTCGACGAGGTTTGAAGGAGAGTTGATAACACCAGTGGTTACCAATAAAGGCGCTGTCGATAAGGTAGTAGCGGTAGTATAAAAGGGCAAGATCCGCGATGGGACTTACAAATCCTTGGTCGAAAATGTTGATATAGTTGTCGTAAACGTTAATGGTTTGGTACATTTTTCCGGTGAACTGCGCAACACTCTCATTGTTAACTCCTGATATTTTTGTGGCTTTAATAATCTCCTTCTCTGTGCGTGGGCTTCTTGAATAGTAGTAATCCGAAAGAGTTTCGGTGATGAAGATGGGTAAAAAAGTTTTTCCAGTTACGGCAGAGGTGTCTACATAGTTGAAAATAAACTGAAACTGTTTGAATATGCGCTTATTCTTCATGTCGTCGTCAACATTGTTGAGGTCTATCTCAACCTTGTTGTAACTTTCGTATTGGTAGTTGCTAAGGTGCTCGGGATCGTTCTTTGGTTTATTCGCAATAACCTTTCGTAGGATTGGAAGAGCTGGGTTTTCGCCAGGTCTTACCACAATGGCTTCAAGCATTGTATTGCTCGATTTCAATTCAAAATTAATCTCCTGGTAGATGTTGAGTTTGATGTGTTTTGTTTGAGATTTGTATCCGACATAGGAGGCTGTTAGGGAATCTCCGCGATCTCGAGTTTCCAAATAGTATTCTCCATTTAAGTCGGTGATGGTGCCTGTGGTTGTGCCTGGGATAGTTACGTTGACATAGGGAAGTGTTTCACCGGTAGAAATATCGGTCACCTTTCCTCTTATTTTGGTTGTCTGGGCATTTGCTAAACTTGAAAAAAGAATCAAGAGCAACAATGAAAGGCCCAGCGCAAAACTGAGAGATTTTAGGTTTTTTTGTGACATCTTAAAATGATGAGTCGGCTAATAGCAATTATTAGCAAATGGAATAAATAGCCAGAAATTATACAACACCTTCCTTTAATATGTCATGCAGGTGAATCATTCCCACATACATTCCGGATGAAGTAACCACCAACTGTGTGATTTTGTTCTTCTCCATAAGGTTAAAAGCGTTGATGGCCATTTCATCCTTATCTACAGTTTTGGGATTTATGGACATGATGTCCCTGGCAACAAGGTGGTCTACAGAGCTATTGTTAGCCAACATGCGGCGCAAATCACCATCAGTGATGATACCTAACATTTTGCCAGTTTCATCAACCACTGCAGTTGCACCAAGCCTTTTACTTGAAATTTCGAGAATGATAGTGCGAATTTTTGCATCGATACTCACCATCGGCTTAACCTCCTCTGAGAAAATGTCGCTTACCCGCATGTAAAGCTTTTTACCGAGTGATCCACCAGGATGTACTCGCGCAAAATCTTCGGCAGAGAATCCCTTTAGCTTGAGCAGGCATATGGCTAAAGCGTCACCAATAACTAGTTGCGCAGTGGTACTTGAGGTTGGTGCAAGATTGTTAGGGCAAGCCTCTTGGTCAACCGTGGCTTTTAACACAAAATCTGACTTAAGCGCTAAATAGGAGTCTGTATTGCTCACAATGGCAATTAGCGTATTGCCCATGTTGTGGATGAGGGGGATGAGTACCTTAATTTCTGGCGTATTCCCACTTTTAGAGAGGCAAATAATTACGTCGTCGTGCTGAATAATACCTAGGTCTCCGTGGATGGCGTCGGCAGCATGCATGAAAATTGCAGGTGTTCCTGTTGAGTTCAGAGTAGCCACAATTTTGTTCGCAATAATTGCACTTTTTCCGATTCCTGTAACAATCACCCTCCCTTTGCTGTTAAAGATGCGATAAACTACCTTCTCGAAGTTTTCGTCAATCATGCCGGCCAACTTTTCGATGGCCTGTGCTTCGGTAAGGATAGTTTTTACAGCTAAGTCCCTGATGTTTACTTCTTGTTCTGTTGTCATAAACAATGATTTGTCAATTAATTTTTGCTTAACAGTCAAACGGGTAGGGCTTACTCGAAAATTTGTGTAAATTTAGTGTAAAGATTTTTAAAACCGACATCTACCCATTAAAGGCGTTCATTCTTTTATTTTTTGGTGATATTCGTCAAGTATTGGAAGGTTCGGCTATGATTAAGCATTCTTTTTTTCTATCTTTGATTGACATTTGTGTTTTTTGTATGTCGTTGATTTACTGATTGTTGTGAAATTTTCTATACTGGAGGAATAAATAATGAACGCTGCAAGTTCTTCGCTTTTCGATTATCTAAAAAAATATTTTGGATTTTCAACCTTTAAGGGTAATCAGGAAGCCATTATTCAAAATGTCCTAGATGGAGAAGATGCGTTTGTGCTGATGCCAACGGGAGGAGGTAAGTCTCTTTGCTATCAGCTGCCAGCTCTTATTCTTGATGGAACTGCAATAGTTATCTCACCCCTGATTGCTCTGATGAAAAACCAGGTGGATGCGCTTCGGGGACTTAGCATGGAAGAGGGAGTCGCACATTTTCTCAACTCCTCGCTGACCAAGGCCGCCATAAACCAGGTGCGAGATGATCTGCTTCATGGTAGAACTAAGTTGCTTTACGTAGCACCTGAATCCCTTACCAAGGAAGAAAATATTGCACTTCTGAAACAAATAAAAATTTCGTTTTACGCCATTGATGAGGCGCATTGTATATCAGAATGGGGTCACGATTTTCGGCCAGAGTATAGGAGAATACGGCCAATTATTGGCGAAATTGGAAAGGCCCCTGTGATTGCCTTAACGGCTACTGCTACACCGAAAGTACAGCATGACATTCAGAAAAATCTTGGTATTCTGGAGGCTAAGGAGTTTAAGTCATCCTTTAATCGGCCTAACCTGTATTACGAGATTCGCCCTAAAATTGGTGCCACCAAGGAGATAATCAAGTTTATAAAAAATAATACCGGAAAATCGGGTATCATTTACTGCTTGAGTCGGAAAAAAGTGGAGGAGATAGCTCAAGCATTGCAGGTTAATGGTATTAAGGCTTTGGCCTATCACGCCGGAATGGATTCAAATACTCGCTCTGCCAACCAGGATAAGTTCCTCATGGAGGAGGTCGATGTAATTGTAGCCACCATTGCTTTCGGAATGGGTATTGATAAGCCAGATGTTCGTTATGTTATACACTACGACATTCCTAAAAGTTTGGAGGGTTACTACCAGGAAACCGGAAGGGCTGGGCGTGATGGTGGAGAGGGGCAATGCATTACTTTTTACAGCTACAAGGATATCCAGAAACTGGAGAAGTTTATGCAAGGAAAACCGGTTGCCGAGCAGGAAATAGGCAAGCAGCTCCTCATGGAAACCGTTGCCTATGCTGAATCGTCAGTTTGCCGTAGAAAAATGTTGTTAAACTATTTTGGTGAGGCTTACGATCAGGAAAACTGTGAGCATTGCGATAACTGTCTGCATCCAAAAGTTAAGTTTGAGGGTCAGGAGTTTATTGTGATGGCATTGGATGTAATTCTTGCCGTTCAGGAGAAGTTTAAGGTCGACCATGTTGCCAATATTTTAATGGGCAACGCAATAACCTCGGTGAAATCGTACAAACACCATCATCTGGAGGTGTTTGGATGTGGTTCAGATCAAAATATTCGTTTCTGGAATGGCGTTCTTCGACAAATTCTTGTTCTTCACCTTATCGATAAGGATATTGAGAACTATGGTACCTTAATGTTGACTGAGAAGGGAAGGGAATACCTAGCAAATCCACATTCAATCCAGCTGTCCCAAGATCATGAGTATGAAGAGGGTGATGATGATGATCAATCGGGACCCTCGGGCGATAAGAGCACTCCTGCCGATGAGGAACTCTTTGCTTTACTCAAGGACTTGCGTCGTAAGCTAAGCAAAAAGTTAAACCTACCACCTTTTGTGCTTTTCCAAGATCCCTCGCTAGAGGACATGTCAGTGCAGTATCCAACCACCATGGAGGAGTTGCACAACATTACCGGTGTTGGCACGGGCAAAGCAAAACGCTATGGCAAGGAGTTTGTCGATCTTATAAAGGCCTACGTTGAAGAGAAGGAGATTATTCGGCCACAAGATCTGGTGGTGAAATCGGTGGTGAACAAGTCGGGTCTCAAGGTATACATCATTCAAAGCATCGATCGGAAACTATCTTTTGTTGATATTTGCGAGGCGAAAAACATTGAGATGGGCGAATTGCTCAACGAAGTGGAGTCAATTGTGAGTTCGGGAACCAAAATCAACATTGATTATTACATCGGTGAGGTTCTCGACGATGAGAAACGGGACGAAATATTTGACTATTTTATGGAAGCCGAGACGGAGTCCATTGCAGATGCATTAAAAGAGTTGGGTGAAGAGGATTTTACCGAGGAGGAGATTCGGTTGGTGCGCATCAAGTTTATTTCCGAAATGGGTAACTAAGTGGCCATGGCATGGAGCTAGATTCTCCCATAATTCGGATATCCCATGTCTATAAATCTTATGGGGCAACTAAAGCTTTAAAGAATTTCTCTTTAAGAGTAAACCAAGGAGAAGTAGTTGGTATTTTAGGCCCCAACGGAAGTGGAAAAACATCAGCTCTTTCTGTAATGCTTGGAGTAACCATACCCGATGATGGAGAGGTTACTTGGTCTCTATCTAACAGGCGTTCGGAGGTGGGAGCCATGCTTTCGCCAGTGCGTTTTTACCAAAATTTGAGTTTAAGGGAGAATCTTTCTATTGTTGCAAAGCTTAAGGACGAAGCTTCATGCAATATCTCATCGGTGCTCGCGCTCGTAAATCTTGAGGATAGAATAAAAAACAAGTTCTCGAGCTTAACACCCGGCTTGCGTCAGCGATTTGGCTTTGCAGCAGCGCTTGTTGGCAATCCCTCAGTTCTGCTCCTTGACGAGCCTACCAATGCACTCGATCCGGAGGCAGCAGTGGAGGTTCGAGAATTGATTCAGAAATTGCATGGTGAAGGGAAAACCATTGTGATGACCAGCAATATACTTGCCGAAATCGAACAACTTTGTTCTCACGTGGCAGTACTTAAACGTGGTAGGCGAGTTGCGTTCGGTACAAAGGAGAATGTTTTCTGGAGTCAGGAGCGATACCTCCTTGCATCATCAAATACATCAGCACTTCTTTCCTTGTTTAGCCAGTGCACCTTGCTAAAGGCCAGTGAATTGATGGGTGAGACATTAGCCGTGACTTTGGCAGACGGAGTTACTACAGAAGATGTTAACCGTTTTGCTTTCGAAAATGGGATAACTCTTTCCAAAATTGAGCTGCAGCACGCCAGCTTTGAGTCTAAGTTTATTAACCTGATGAAGGAGGAGGTGCTGAAATGAGACGCTGGTATAACTTAGTAGGGGTAGAATGGTTGAAAGCTCGTTCGCTATATGGATTTGGCATTACTATAACTGCCCAGCTAGTGGTTTTTCTTGTGTTAATCTTTGTTGGTGCTAACTTGGATGTTCATCTTCAGGGAGTCTCAGTAAGGCCTTTCTTTGAGTTTCCTCATGTGTGGCAAACATTTGCCTGGGCTTTGGGATGGCTCAATTTCTTTACCGCCGTTGGTTTCATTGTGATTATTGGGTCGGAGTTTGGAGAAAAGACATTTCTTTTTCAGCTAGTGAGTGGCCTTACACGGCTTGAATTAGTTGTTGCTAAAATTCTATTGGCGTTTTTTATCTCGATTGCATGGGTCTTAGTTTTCGTAGCATTAGGCGTTACATTCGGGTTATACTTTTCTCCTGGTGATTCACTATCACCTGTCTTGCCAGGGCTGCAAATTTTTTCAGCATTTTTTCTACGTACTTTTTCCCTTTTAATAGTGGCGATGCTCATTGCTTTTATACTGAGGAATACGGCTGTGTCCATCCTGCTGTTTATTGTGCTATTTTCGTTAGCCCCGGTTTTTCACTCGATAATACCGGAAAGCATAAGCTGGATGATGCCATTTCAGGCGATGCAGAACTTGACGCCTACACCCGATTTCTTTGGGCTTGCCGTTCTAAATCACCCAGAGTTGAGCGCGCTTAAAAATTCAATTACTACTGCACTGCCTAGCTGCACAAGTTTGTGGTTGTCATCTATTGCTACTTTAGTTTATTCATGTACTTTTATGATTGCAATGGTTGCCATTGTTAGACGACGAAGTTTTTAGGAGGGTATTGGATTTCTACGAAGTTCTTACATATTTCTAAGAAGAAAGTAGGGACACTCAAAAAAGGTATTCAATTTATTGGGCAAACTTTTGGCTACGTTAGCAACTCGAAAAGGTTCAGGTAGGTGTGTAGCTTATAAGTATAGGTAATTGGAGTATCTGGCCCAAGGTGAGGTTGTGATATTACAAATATGGTTTACTGGAGTGGATATTGCAATTGAGATAATACAAGCCATATTGTGCTGTCAAAAGGAAAAGGCTAGTAGAAACTTTCTACCTGACATACTTAATCTTTCGTTTTAAGACACTTACAAGGGTTGGGTTATCTAATTCCCAACTTTTATTTACAATTCCTTGGTAAATCTTTTTTTCGACCCAGTTCCCGTTGCTATCGTACTTAATATCTACGTTACAGTATATTGAATCGTTAGCAGCACGATTTAGAGGGTAGAAGTAGCAGTCGCCATGTAAGTTAACCTTTTCCCATCCAACTTTTTTAAAGCCAATCTTACCCTCTTCAGTTCGAGTTACATTTCCTTGTGCATCGTAGCCGATATAGGTTATTCTATTTGTAGTATAGTTAGCAACCGCTTTTTCTGAGGACATCACAGTGCTATCTGCCGATAATTGAACAGCCTTTATGGGAAGACCTAGGCTGTCGTTTTCAATTCTGACTGAATAAAGCGGTGAATTGACAACATCGAAGCAGTCTATCGTCCTGAGTAGTTTTCCTTGGTAGGTGTATTGCTGTTTGGTATATTGCCAAGACCCATCGGTTTGCAGCTCCCGTATTGTTTTGTTCATAAGCTGCCTCCATGGATTAAACTGGTATACGTAGGAGGCAACTCGTTCATCATCTCTGTAAACGGTTTGGCTTACCTGACGTCGATCCACGGAAAAGGTTGTTTCGGTTTTAATCTCCTCTTCCCCTTTGTCGGAGTAGGAGGTAGCAACTTCCACAATCTCCAGTGCCTTCCAATACTGGACCGTTAACGAGTTGTAGGTATTCGTGCGCAATTCCTTGAGCCATTGAGCAGAAATGGCTGTGCCAATAAAGCTGAAAAACAGTAGCATTACCACCGATTTTAACGATACAGCATTATTCTTCAATATAGAAGAAGTAGAATCGAAGCCAGCTGCCAACTTGTTTTGTGCTTTCATAATCAGCATGTTGGTATGTTTGGTGTCTAGGTTGTTTCTCGTGTATCAAGAGCATCCCGCAGGCCGTTGCCAAGCAGGTTGAATGCCAATACTGTAAACATTATGGCAAAGCCTGGAAGCAACGCCATGTAAGCCGAGTCGAGAATGATGTAGCCATAATGGTCTTTAACAATACCTCCCCAAGTAGGTGTTGGCGGTTGAACGCCTATTCCAAGAAAGCTAAGTCCTGCCTCAATGAGGATGGCTGAGGAGAAGTTGGCCGCCGAAATTATGATTACTGGATTAATGGCATTGGGGAGTATGTGGTGAAAAATAATTCGAAAATTGCTTAGTCCAATTACCTTGGCTGCTTCAACATACTCTTTTTCGCGTAGCCCGAGAACCTGTCCACGAACAACGCGGGCAACCTCCACCCACATGGTTAGCCCAATGGCAACAAAAACCTGCCAAAACCCTTTGCCTAGCAACAAGGTTATGGCCATGGCCACTAGCAGAGTTGGGATCGACCAAAACACGTTTATAATCCAGGTGATTGCACGGTCAACAAATCCACCATAGTAACCAGCTAATGCACCTAAAAAAATACCAATTATTAGAGAGATGGAAACGGCAATAAATCCAACAGCCAAGGAAACTCGGGTGCCTAAGATTAATCGACTAAGTAGGTCACGGCCAAATCGGTCGGTGCCGAGGAGGTAAGTTCGTGATTCGGTGAGGTTACTTTTGGCTTGTTCTAATATTTCTTTTCGCGAAATGGTTGTAACCAGCCCGTTTACCAGCTTTAGCTGCACTGAATCGCGGCTGTAGCGGATTGGATAATCTGGATCGATAGCGTAAAGAGCATCTACCAAACCGAAGGCGGTGGTGAGTTTTTCATCTTTCGTGCCGGTAAAAAGGTTGACCACCACGCTGTCACCAACAATTTGATAGCTGTTAATGGGGGTGGTAATGAATAGTGCCGGTTTGCCAAAAAGCATGGCATGAAGAAACCCAACCTTCGGAATTTGCTGGTTTATCCTTTGCTTTAGAAAGGTTATCTTGAATCCGGGTTTTTTTGCGGCCAACTCCACGTGCTGGTCGTTGGCGTATGGGGTGCTGTCCGGTGCAATGGCATAACCAAAAATGGCCAAAATTGTAAGAAGAACAATAAAGCCTAAGGCTACCATGGACAGCCGGTTTTTTAACAACCGGAGCAGTGCAATGTGGAGGAGCGAACCCGATCTGTTTTCTAAACTATTGTCCTGCCTTTCCATCGAATTTTAACTACTGTTGAAGCAATTGCAACAAAGGTAGCATAAAAAGGCATTGCTAACGAACTTAGTAAAAAGCTGAATATGGAGGGTTTTTTCCCTCGCACTTTTTGCCTTGGAAGATAGGCCGAAGCTCCTTCTGCCATAATTTTGATACAGAAGGTGTATAGGAGGAGCTCTATGGTGCAAAGGCCAAAGGAGGTGAGAATAGTGAGGAGCACAAGCCCTGCATTGGTCAAAAAGGTAATTGTTCCCAAGGCAATGGTAGTGGGGTGTCGGTAATGCTTGCTTTTTGAAGCCCAACGCAGCTGTTGCTGTAGCATCGACGTAAAGGTTGACTCCGGATAGGTGTAAACAATTGCGTTGGAAGAGCGAGTGAACATCACCCTCCAGTCCTGCTTCAGGAAGTGGTGAAGCAAAAACATATCATCGCCAGATGAACTTTTGCCTTCTTTTAGGTCGGCATTTTGGTACCCGGTTGTGCTTATAAGCAGGTTTGCTCCATTGCACATAGTTGGAAATCCTAGTGCTGCGCTGCCATAGGTTACTGTTTGAAGTATTTCTAACTCCCAGTACTGAAAAGCACTAATCAATCCTTGGCTATGCTGCATGGCTACTGGGCCTGCAATTAGTGTTGGCTCTTCTCGGTTAATTAGTGATGCAAGGCTGCCAAGCCAAAATGGGGTTGGTCTACAGTCTGCATCGGTTAGGGCAGCATAGGGGAACTGTGCGGCTGAGATTCCTGCTTTGAGCGCAGCCTTCTTTCCTTGGGAATGATTGTTAATACAAACAACCTTCACTTGGGGGTGGAATTGGATTTTGCTTATCGTGTTATCGATGGAGTGGTCGTCTACGAGGATAATCTCAAATAACTCCTGTGGGTATTGCTGAACAAGTAGCGATTTGACTAGGGCTTCAACGTTGTTCTCCTCGTTACGCAAGGCAACTACAATGGAGATACCAATAGCGGTTGAAATATCGGCTTCGTTTCTTCGCTGGCGTACAGCTGCAAAGGTAAAGGCAGCAAGTAGTGCAGCATAGGTAAATAGAAGCGCAAATTCAAAAGTAATAATTGTCATTTACTGAAAAAGGTGGTTAGCCTCCTGCAGGCCTCTTCAACCTCCTCTTCGGGTCGTGCAATATTTAGCCTCAAGTAATCTTTGGCTCTGTCGGAGAAATGTTCACCGGGAATGGTTGCTAACTCCTGATCTTCGTAGAGTTTCATGGCTGTTTTAAAGCCATCAGGATAACCTTCTGGAAGTTTACCCCATACAAAGTAGCCTCCATCAATGCGTGGTATAGAGAATCCGAGCTGCTGGAGGGTGGTTTTCATGGTGGTAAAGTTGTGACCTAATATTTCACGGATGCCCTCCACGTATGGTCTTCCAAAATGGTTCTTTGGAAGGTAGTCGGCGAGTGCTTTTTGAAAAAGGTTAGGTGCGCAAAGGCCCGTGTAGTCGTGAATAGAGCGAATTGCAGGCATGTGTATTTGATGGGCTATGAGGTAACCTATCCTCCAGCCTGTTATGGAAAACACCTTCGAAAAGCTGTTAATGTAGAATATACGGTGGTTAAATGATTCAATAGGAATGTATGGTCGTTTCTCAAAGTAAAGTTCACGGTAAACGGCGTCAATGGCAACAAAAATGTCCTCTTCGCGGCTTAACGTTAATAGGGCATCGGTCTCCTCCTTAGAAAATACCTTCCCATACGGATTACCTGGTGAGGCATAAAAGAGCAATTTCACGTCGTTTTTTCGCATAAATAACCGTAGCTCCTCTGGATCAAATGAATTATTTTCGTTGAGCGGGTAGGCCACAAACTTGCAGCCGTAAAGTGGTGGCAAGTTTTTGTAGCTTTCGTAGGAGGGGTCAAACGACATTATTGTAAAAGAGCGGTTGAGCAGCTGGCGGAGGTAAATAATTACAAGGTTTAGCGCTTCAGTAGCCCCTTGTACAATAAGTATGCTCTTGGTGGTGACATCTATGGTTTTAGAGTATCGGGCGGCTAGAATAGCCAGCAAAGTGCTGTCGCCGTGGCTGGGTGCATACTGGTGATGCCCTTCAAGGGATTGCTGTTGAAGACTCTCGAGCAATTCAGAAGGCGGAGCAAAACCCGGTATTCCCTGGGCTAGGTTGATGCCTCCGTGATTTTTAACTTTATTACTGAAGTAGGAAATTAGCGATCCTTTTGGCTTCCGGTAGGTTTCCATTTAGTGGAGCTTTACGCAAATATAAGCTAGATAGTTAGAAATGCTATTGATATTGGAGTAAAATGTAAGGTGAATTTCTTCTTAATCAGAGAAATGGGCCACTTCCATTTTTTGAACCTATATTCCGCTCTGGTTTTATCAGTAGTAGTATGCTGCCAATGGATGCTGGGAAGCCTATGTTTACAAGCCAGAGTGTGCTGCTTGCCATTATTGCCACTCCGTTACCTACAATGGGTCCTAAAAAGATTAATGCAAGCGAGACTCTAACACCCATATCGGCTAATGCAACAGAGGGAATTGCACTACCAATAAGGTAGATAGAGGCTATGGCGGCAAATGAAATTTCAATGGGAGCATTGGCTCCGAATCCATAAATTAATAACAAATATTGGGAGGTGAAAATGGCATACCGAGCTACACTCAGTGCAGTGACTTTTATTGTGGCTATGAGACCAAATAGGGACAGACTGCGAAAACTTTGCTTTAGACGTTTCATGAACGCCAACTTTGCTAACTTTTTTAGCAGGGCAGGGAAGAGTAGCATTAGGATTATAAGTCCAGCCGATAGACCTGCCGCCATGAGAAAGGTAGTATGAACAGAGTGCATCAGTAGAGGCATCCTGTGCTTGTGGATTAATATTAGCATACCTGCTGTTCCAAAAACAATGGTTGTTACCTGCTGGGCAAGGCTACAGAGCAGGGCTGCCGCAGTAGTTGAAACGTAACTTTCCGACTTCAGCAGCATGGACCTCGTAAATGGTTCTCCAATTCGATTTGGCGTGATCAGGCCAAGTGCTAACCCGCCAAGAACTGAGCGGAAGGCTTGCCTGAATCCGTCAGATAAATCACTTTTGACTAACATGAACCACTTGGCTGACTCCAAGCCCCAGTTTACTGGCATCAACAATAGAGCACCAAGCAGGGAAAGCGGGTGCATGTTTTCCCCCAAGTGCGGCCTTCCGTGCATTAACGATTCAGCCATTGGAACTCCTTCCCATAATATAAACAGCCAAACCGTTACACCTAAGACTATTATCACTCGTCTTTTTGTAAAGGTGGATTCAAAAGTCACGAAACATCATTTTTTCAAAGATGGCAAAGATTTGCTGAAAACTCTATTTTTTTACATCCTACAATCGGATTTGGGCTTATGTGATATCAGCAAATGGTCTTCAAATAAGTTGCTCCACTCAAATGTTATACTTCAAAACATTTTAGCGACCTTTGTCGTCTTATTGTATTTTCTATGAGCGTACGTCCTAAAAAGCAGCTGGGTCAGCACTTCCTGCGTGACAATAATATTGCACGAAAAATAGTGGATAGCCTGCAAAACAAGCAGGTTGCAGCTATTCTCGAAGTGGGTCCGGGCATGGGCGTGCTTACGCAATTCTTGGTGAAGCAGCCCATTCCGCTGTTCGCAGTTGAAGTAGATAGGGAGTCGGTTGAGTATCTCAATGTGGTTTATCCGCAGCTAGGCGATCATCTTCTTTCCAAGGACTTCCTAAAGTTAAATTTAGCGGAGGCCTTACCTACCCCTTTGGCCGTAGTAGGGAATTTCCCGTATAACATCTCCTCTCAAATTTTCTTTCATGTGCTGGATTATAAGGACAGGGTGCCTGAGGTGGTAGGGATGGTTCAAAAGGAGGTTGCTGAAAGGATGGCTGAAAGGCCAGGGAGCAAAACATACGGAATTTTGAGCGTATTGCTTCAGTGCTACTACAATATTGAATACCTTTTTACGGTGAACGAGCAAGTTTTCGATCCACCTCCAAAGGTGAAATCAGCCGTTGTCCGTTTGACTCGCAATGATGTAACGAAGTTGGGCTGCGATGAAAAATTGTTTGTTAGAGTGGTGAAGTCCACCTTTAACCAGCGACGAAAAACAATACGTAATTCAATTCGTGCTGCCTATGCAGGAGTGTTGCCCGATAATCGATTTCTGCAGCTGCGTCCTGAACGGTTGTCGGTGGCCGATTTTGTGGAGTTAACTCGGATTGTGGAGGAGGCAATTGCCAATGAGGCGGTTAAGCAATAGAACAAAAAAAGCACCAAGCGGTGCTTTTTTCATATTCATTGGTTCTTGATTTCTTATACTTTAGCGTTAATGGCTTCTACCGGATCGAGACGTGCACCTGTATAGGCTGGCACAAAGCCCGAAATTATTCCAATTGCGGCCGATATAGATAGCCCCGTTACAACATTTCTGAACGAAACGGCAACCTCAAAGGAGGGGTTGCTAATAATCATCGCACCCAGAAAGACCAGCAAAAGTCCAATACCACCACCCATCAGCGATAGCAGTACTGATTCATAGAGGAATTGTAGCAAAATAAAATATTGTTTGGCTCCAAGTGCCTTTTGAATACCAATCATATTGGTGCGCTCTTTAACCGAAACGAACATGATGTTGGCAATGCCAAAGCCTCCAACTAAAATGCTAAAGCCTCCAATAATTATTCCTGCTAAATCTAATATGCCAAATATACTGTCGAGGCGCTTGCTGATTTGACTTAGCTGGTTGAGTGCAAAGTTGTCCTCCTCCAAAGGTCTGAGCCTTCTGTCGGCACGAAGCACCATCCGCACTTCGTCCATAACTTCATCAGTTGGCACCCCATCCTTTCCTTTAATCATAATGGTTGGGTTGGCTCTTCGCAGGTTAACAAAGGTTTTGCCGTATGCGGCTGGTACGAGAACAACCTTGTCGATACTTTCATCCCCAACAAGAGTTTTCCCCTCCCTTTTAAATACTCCAATTATTTGAACTCTTTCATCTCCCAACTTAATTGATTTTCCGATAGGGTCTTCGGTGCCAAATAACCCGCTAACAATATCTTGCCCGACTATTGCAAGGTGTTTACCTTGCATCGATTCCAACTGTGAAAAGTATCGGCCTTGAACAATTTCGAATGAACGAATTTTATCGTACTGGTAGGAGGCGCAATAGACAACACCATCGGGAACAGAGGCATTCTTATAGCTGGGTTTTAGTCTCGAACCAAATAAGAAGGCGCTAGCTGATGCTAATTTGACCCTCTGCTGCAACGATTCAAACTCATTGAAGGTGGGTTGTGGGCGATTCATGAACTTCCACCAAGGGTATTCTCCCTCCACTATCCAAGGCCACTTTTGCACGTAAACTACGTTATTACCAAGCGACTGTAAGCTGTTTCGTATGTTGCGCTCAAGAGAGTCGATGAGGGTTAGCACCGATATGATGGCAAAAATACCAATGGTGATGCCCAGTAAAGAAAGAAATGTCCGAAGCTTATTTACGCTTGCCGCGTGGAGTGCGAAGAATAGACTTTCAATAATTTGACGTATGGTTTTCATGTACCTTGTTCGTTAAGAAATTCGTTGGCCTTTATTTTGACATGGCCAAGTTAACCCTATTTGTTTGGTTTTTCTTTGCAACCTTTGTTTTTGTTCCTTTTCTTGCATCATTTTGGCCACCATGCCAAAGTTGATTTATGGTAATTTAAGACTTTGACTGTGGTCCAATTAAAAAGATTAACAACCTATAAACGTAGAGGAAATAAAAACGCTTCATCAAAAAAATATTAATATGATGAAAAAGCCCATAAAATTACTTTGTTAATTGGTTGAATTAGTACTTTTTTCCTAGGGTTCTTATATCTTTGCTGGAAATTTTTTGTAATGTTAAGTAATGAGCGAAGGATTAAAAGTGCTTTAATCTCTGTCTATTATAAGGATGGGCTTGATTTGGTCGTTAAAAAGTTAAGCAACCTTGGTGTAAAAATATACTCCACTGGTGGAACATTATCATTCATTCAGCAATTAGGAGTCATCGCCGAGTCGGTGGAAAACCTCACTGGCTACCCGTCCATTCTTGGGGGTCGAGTAAAAACACTTCATCCCAAAGTTTTTGGTGGTATACTGGCTAGGCGGGAGCAGCCAAGCGATCTGCAACAGCTTACTGAGTATGCTATTCCTGAAATCGACTTGGTTATTGTTGACCTTTACCCTTTTGAGGAAACAGTCGCTTCAGGTGTTGATGACCAATCGATCATCGAAAAAATTGATATCGGCGGCATATCACTAATAAGAGCGGCGGCAAAAAACTATAAGGATGTGGCCATTGTTGCATCCAGAAATCAGTATGGGGAGTTGCTCGATGTGCTGGAGCAGGGTGGTGGTGAAACAACGCTAGAACAGCGTCGACATTTTGCCATGGAGGCCTTCAACATTTCCTCGCATTACGATTCGGCCATTTTTTCCTACTTTGCAGGAGAAGAGCCTGTTGCTTTTAAGGCAAGCGTGCAGCACCATAAGCCTCTTCGCTATGGTGAGAACCCTCATCAACGTGGAGCCTTTTATGGAAATTTTGATGAGTTGTTCAACCAGCTGCACGGCAAGGAGATTTCCTATAACAATCTCCTCGATATTGATGCAGCGGTTAGCTTGATGGATGAGTTTTCGGAAACATCATTTGCTATTCTCAAGCATAACAATGCCTGTGGAGCAGCCATGCGTCCCCTATTGATGAATGCATGGAAGGATGCTCTTGCCGGAGATCCGGTTTCAGCCTTTGGCGGCATTTTGATTACCAACGTGGAGGTTACAGCCGATGTTGCCAACGAAATCAATAGCCTTTTCTTTGAGGTAATTATAGCACCTGCCTATACCTCGGATGCGTTGGTTGTGCTAAAAACTAAAAAGAATAGAATTATTTTAGAAAAGAAGGCGGGTAAAACAACGGTGAAGCAGTTCCGTTCGCTACTTAACGGGGTGATGGTTCAGTACCGCGATATGAATACTGAAGGCAAGAAGGATATGAGAGTGGTTACCACAACTACCCCAACTGATGCGCAGGTGAACGATATGATATTTGCCAACAAGCTGGTGAAGCACTCCAAATCAAATGCCATTGTGCTGGCTAAGAATGGGATGTTACTGGCTAGTGGAGTTGGGCAAACCTCTAGGGTAGATGCACTCAAGCACGCTATCGATAAGGCAAAGAGCTTTGGCTTCGACCTTAAGGGGGCTGTAATGGCTTCAGATGCCTTTTTCCCGTTTGCCGATAGCGTAGAAATTGCTTGCCACGCCGGTATTGTGGCGGTCATTCAGCCAGGCGGCTCGGTTAAGGATCAGGAGTCCATTGACTACTGTAATGCCAACGGGATGAGCATGGTATTCACAGGAGTTCGACATTTTAAACACTAAGCAATTAATGTACTGAAAATATGGGATTGTTTTCGTTTTTAACTCAGGAATTGGCTATTGACCTCGGCACTGCCAATACCATTATTATTCATAACGACAAAATTGTGGTGGACGAGCCCTCAATTGTGGCCATAGACCACAACACAGGCAAGTTGATTGCAATTGGTGAGGCTGCCCGACAAATGCACGGCAAAACGCATGACAATATTCGAACCATCCGCCCTCTGCGCGATGGCGTGATTGCCGACTTTAATGCAGCCGAGCAAATGATTCGAGGCATGATTAAAATGATTAGCCCCAAGAATCAGCTGTTTACTCCTTCGCTGCGGATGGTGGTTTGTATTCCTTCTGGAAGCACTGAGGTGGAAATTCGTGCGGTGCGTGACTCTGCAGAGCATGCCGGTGGTCGTGATGTTTACATGATTTATGAGCCTATGGCTGCGGCTCTGGGTATCGGTCTCGATGTAGAGGCACCTGAAGGATGCATGGTTGTTGACATAGGAGGTGGAACAACTGAAATTGCAGTGATTGCACTGGGTGGCATTGTTTGCAACAAAAGTATTCGTATTGCTGGTGATGGTTTTACCGGCGATATTCAAGCTTACATGCGCCATCAGCACAATATTAAAATTGGAGAAAGAACGGCGGAAGACATTAAGATAGCAGTGGGAAGTGCACTGCCCGACCTCGATAATCCGCCTAGCGACTACGTTGTTCGCGGACCAAACCTTATGACGGCTCTGCCCATTGAGGTTCCAGTTTCTTATCAGGAAATTGCACACTGCCTCGATAAATCTATTTCGAAGATTGAAACTGCCGTGTTGGGTGTGCTGGAGCAAACGCCCCCTGAACTTTATGCTGACATTGTGACCAAGGGAATATACCTTGCTGGTGGTGGCGCTCTCCTTCGTGGCTTGGATAAGCGGTTGACCGATAAGATCAATATTCCATTCCGCGTGGCTGAGGATCCGCTTCACGCAGTGGCTCGAGGAACAGGTATTTCGCTCAAAAATGTAGATAGATTTTCCTTCCTAATGCGTTAGTCTTTGCAACTTAGATGAACAGCTTATTAAGGTTCTTACTTCGATATCACATAATTTTTCTCTTTATCATTTTGGAGGGGATATCGCTTGTGCTCATTTCTACCGATAGCATTTACCAACGTTATCGGGTAGTTTCTGCAGCACGTGGCTTTAGCGGTTCAATCCACTCCTACTTCACGGGCTTAGGCAACTATTTCCTGTTACGCGAGCAGAATGATATCCTGATTAAGGAAAATCTGGACCTTCGTAGGAAAATTGCTTCATTACCGTGCGCCAATAAAGTTGATGTGCCTTATATACCAGATACTATAGGTCATGGGCAGTATACCTACATAGGGGCTTTAGTGGTGAACAACTCGATTAACAAGCAGCATAATTACATAACCCTAAAGGCGGGGCTTGACGATGGTGTTAGGCCAGAGATGGGAGTTATCTCCAATGAGGGGATTGTGGGTGTTGTCAAAAGTTGTTCGCCTCACTACTCAACCGTGATTAGCTTGCTTAATACCGATCTGAAGATCTCTGCCAAGCTCAGTAGAACTGGATATTTTGGATCATTCGCGTGGGACGGAATTAATCCAGATGTGATTATTCTATCGGAAATACCTCAGCATGCCGACATAGCAGTGGGTGACTCTGTGGTTACCTCTGGCTATTCTTCCATTTTCCCAGAGGGTATTCTTCTGGGATTTGTGCGTGACTTTAGGAAGAGTGGTGGCAACTTTTATCGCATACGTGTGGAACTGTCTGCTGACTTTCATAAGATTAACTACGTTTATATTATCAACAATAAGCTAGCTGGCGAGCAGCAGCAGCTGGAAAGCACAAACATGAAAAATGATTAAGGAATTCATTAAATATCTAGGCTTATTTCTTTTGCTTGTGCTGTTGCAGGAATTCATCTTCAACAACATCCAGCTTAGTGACTTTTTGAACCCTTATGTTTACGTTCTTTTTATCCTAATACTGCCATTTCAGACGCCGCGCTGGATACTTCTGGCCTCCGGATTCATGCTTGGATTGTCGATTGATATTTTTTCGGATACACTCGGCTTTCATGCCTTTTCAACAACGCTTATGGCCTTTGCCCGTCCTTACGTGCTCAATCTAATATCGGGTCGCGAGGAGTTCGATAAGGGTAATATTCCTTCAATGGCAGGATATGGGAGTGCTTGGTTTATTAAATATGCTGCCGCACTGATACTCATTCACCATTTCTCGCTGTTCTACCTAGAGGCCTTTTCGTTCCATGGCTTCTTCTTTACCTTTATCAGGGTGGTGTTGAGTAGTGCATTTACATTAGTTTTTATTGTTTTGGCTCAGATGCTGTTTTACAAGCGGTAGCTGAATTATAGTAATACAAGGTAGACACAGTGAAAGTTAGTTTTGACAGGAAGTTTGTTGTTATGTCTATTGTGATTGCCGCAACATCGGCAATTCTAATACGGCTATTCTTTCTGCAGGTGCTGGATTCTTCCTATAAGGTAACTGCTAGTAATAACGTTTTACACTATGTTACTCAATATCCAGCTCGGGGGTTGGTATACGACCGTAATGGGGAGATACTTGTTGCCAATCAAGCGGCCTATGACCTAATGGTTGTTCCTCAACAACTTAGGGCATTTGATACTACTGAATTTTGTAAAATACTCGATATAACAAAGGAACAGGTTGATGCTAGCCTCTTGGCAGCAAAGCATTACTCATACTTTAAGCAATCGATTTTTCTGAAGCAAATTTCTGCTAAAACTTACGCCTCTCTGCAAGAGAAACTGTTCCTCTATCCAGGTTTTTTTGTTCAACCCCGTACACTGCGAACCTACCCGTTGAGTGTGGCTGGTGGTCTTCTAGGTTATGTGGGTGAGGTAGACGATAATGTTATCGCTAAGGATTCGTATTATAAGTCGGGCGACTATATTGGTATTAGTGGGTTAGAAAAAACTTACGAGAAGGAGTTAAGAGGACAAAAGGGTGTTAATATTTTCATGGTAGATGTGCACAACCGTATCCAGGGAAGCTACGCGGATGGTAAGTTTGACACCTCCTCGGTTATGGGTAAGAACATTACCGTGAGCATCGATGAGAAGCTGCAGGCCTACGGTGAAAAGTTGATGGTGAACAAGCTTGGTAGCGTTGTGGCCATTGAACCTTCTACTGGCGAAATACTGGCTCTGGTGAGTAGTCCTAGCTTCGACCCTGAACTGCTCGTTGGGCGCGATAGAGCGCAGAATTACCGAGCACTGCAAACGGATTCCTTAAAGCCACTTTTCAACCGCGCATCCATGGCCATGTACCCGCCGGGTTCGACTTTCAAGCTGGTGAATGGCCTTATTGGGTTGAAGGAGGGGGTTCTTTTCCCTTCTACGCGTTACAGCTGCGAGGGCGGATATCCCTACGGGCGGGGTGTTGGCTGCCATCACCATCCCTCACCGCTCGACTTAATGGGAGCCGTTGCCATTAGCTGCAATACCTACTTTTGCTATGTGTTTCGAAGCATTCTTGATAATCCAAAATATAGTAATACGGCTGAGGCATTAGATGCTTGGCGTAGGTATGTAATGTCGTTTGGTTTTGGAAAGCGGTTGGGTTCCGACGTAGCAAGCGAACTCAATGGAATTGTGCCTTCCTCTGATCTGTATAACCGAATCTATGGAAAAAACGGATGGAGATCGCTAACCGTTATCTCATTGGCGATTGGTCAGGGAGAGCTGGGTATTACCCCCATGCAGATGGCTAACCTTGCAACAATTATGGCGAACAGGGGATATTACTATGTACCCCACCTGGTTAAGAGCATTGAAGGGCAGGATGGTATTGGCGAGCAGTATCGCATAAAACATATGACATTAATTGATTCTTCCTACTTTCCACCAATTATCAGCGGGATGTATCAAGCGGTAAATGGTGATGCTGGAAGTGGCTCCACTGCCCGTATTGCTGCTGTTCCGGGGCTTGATATTTGCGGGAAAACAGGAACGGCTCAGAATCCACACGGTGCCGATCACTCTATTTTTATTGCGTTTGCGCCAAAGGATAATCCAAAGATTGCCATTGCGGTATATGTGGAGAATGCTGGATTTGGAGCAACTTACGCCGCACCAATCGCCAGTTTAATGATTGAGAAATACCTCAAGGATACTATTTCACGCCCTTACCTCGAACAGTATATTTTAAACACAAATCTTTTACCAAGTAATGGCAAGAAGAAATGAATTTGTTAAGGGTATAATAGACTGGCAGCTGGTGTTCATATACATGCTCCTTGTTTTTATGGGGTGGTTGAACATCTATGCAGCTGTTTATAACGAGGGTCATCAGAGTATTTTTGACTTCACGCAGCGCTATGGAATGCAGCTTATATGGATAGCTGCGGCATTTGTCTTGGCTATTTTTATCCTTGCCATTGATAGTAAATTTTTCTATGTTTTTGCCTATCCTCTTTATGGCATTTCCATTTTGATGTTGGTTGCAGTTTTGTTTTTTGGGAAAGAGATAAATGGGGCCAGATCATGGATTTTTATTGGGAAAATAGGCGGTATCCAACCCTCGGAGTTTGCCAAAGTGGCGGCAGTTCTTGCGCTATCACGCTTAGTTAGCACCTACGGTTTTACCTTTAAAAAGTTTAGTGGTTATCTAAAGGTAGGTGCCATACTTGCCGTGCCCATGTTGCTTATTCTGCTACAGCCTGATGCTGGTTCGGTTTTGGTTTTCTTTGCCCTTATCCTTATGCTTTACCGGGAGGGTTTGTCGGGCTGGATTATCGTTATGATGGCGTTAGCGGCAGTGCTGTTTGTTTTTTCGTTGAAGTTTGGGGTGCTGGCCGTTGCGGTGGGTTTGCTGGCTGTTACCATGGTTGTGCTCTGGCTTATTATTCGCAAGAGTGCATTGGTTACAGGAATTGCCTTTGGGATAACCCTGCTTTCGGTAGGGCTTTACTACGCTAGCCGAATGATAGGCTTTGCTATTTCTCCCTTGATAGCCATTTTGGTTTCGGTAGTAGTGGTATCCCCAGTTGCGCTGTATCATGCATACAAGGCAAAAATGCTCTCCTTATTGATGGTTGTGGTTTTCTTTTTCACCAGCATTGGATTTAGCTTTTCTGTCAACTATATTTTCAACAATGTTCTTGAGCAGCATCATCGCGATCGAATTGAGGATATGCTGGGAATTGCCTCCAATCCACGTGGTTGGGGTTATAACCTTCACCAGTCGAAGGTCGCCATTGGTTCGGGTGGTTTCTTCGGAAAGGGTTACCTACAAGGTACACAAACCAAGTTCAACTTTGTGCCGGAGCAGAGCACAGATTTTATTTTCTGCACAGTTGGCGAAGAGTGGGGCTTTGTGGGTTCGCTTGGGGTAATTGGTCTTTTCGTCCTTCTCTTTATAAGAATTCAGCGGCTTGCCGAACGACAAAAGCAGGCTTTCTCAAGAATGTATGGCTATGGAGTGCTTTCCATACTCTTCTTTCATGTGTTTGTAAACATTAGCATGACCATTGGTTTAATGCCGGTAATAGGAATACCCTTGCCATTTTTCAGCTATGGTGGCTCATCTCTATGGTCTTTCACCGCCTTGCTGTTTATTTTTATTAAACTTAATACCGATAGGTAAGCCTACGGCAGTCCACAACCCGTTTTAATTCCATACTGCTCTTCCACCTGCTGCATGAGATAGGGAAATACCTCTTTGAAATCGCTGTTAAATCCTTCGTAATCTTGTTCTAAAAGAGCAATGGCTTGGGTAGTTCTATCGGGCAGGCTTGTTCTTCGGCTCATAATATCCAGCGATTCACCAATTCCCTTGAGGCTTGCGTAGGAGTATAATCTGCTGCTTTGAATCATGAAGGGTAGAAAATATTTGACCTGCCGAGGAAGTAGGTGGTAGTTTTTAACCATGCTGAAATAAAATGACTTAGAAAAGGGCAGGAGTGGAATGGCACAGTAATTTTCCCAATTGCTGGCCAGCACGTGGTCGTAGAACATGTCAACCACAACTCCAGCATACCTGCCATAGATCGGTATTAGCCTATTTCTGCTTTTGAAAAAGCCAGGATGGCTATCGGTTAGCGAGTCGATAGTCCGGTGCAGCTTTAACCCTAGCACCACCTTTGGTGGGAATGAGGAGAAGTTGCTGCCCTTAACGTAGTCTCCCGAAAAGTTCCCTAGCCTAATTTGCTCATCGGAGCCGGAAAGGTATATGTGTGCAAGAAAATTCATTTTGTTTATCCGTGTAATACTTTGTTCATCTTGGGAATTGTCTTTTTTAACTCGTGATCAGCACCTACTGAGTTTGCAAATATAGAGGAATGTTTTTTTTGGAATGTATAAGTTTGCACCATGGGTAAATAACCATAAACTCTAAGAAAAACAGCTGCTTAACATGTTTCATATTAATGCAAAATAGCTTGTAAAACAGCCTTAATTTAGTTTTAAAATTCTATTTTTGGGAAAGCTATTTAAGCATTTACCATAACTAACTAGTAACTATTAACAAAAAAGGAGGCATTATGTCCAAGAGAAATGTGATCATTATCGGTGCTGCCGGAAGAGATTTTCACAACTTCAACACGTTCTTTCGTAATAACGATGCTTACAATGTAGTTGCGTTTACTGCTGCTCAAATCCCCGACATCGACGGAAGAAAGTACCCTGCAGAACTTGCCGGTAACGGTTATCCCAATGGAATTCCGATTTATGTAGAACACGACTTGCCTAAGCTGATACAGGAGCTAAAGGTTCAGGACTGCGTTTTTTCATACTCCGATGTGCCCTACAACCGCGTTATGGGCGTTAGCGCCATAGTTAATGCTGCGGGTGCAAACTTCATGCTCATTGGTCCAAACGAAACCATGATTAAGAGCACCAAGCCGGTTATTGCTGTGGTGGCAACACGTACCGGTTGTGGTAAGTCGCAAACCTCTCGTCGGGTGGTTGAATACTTAATGAGCCAAGGGTTAAAGGTTGTGGCAGTTCGTCACCCTATGCCTTACGGTGACCTTGTTGCTCAAAAAGTTCAGCGCTTTGCAGTGGTTGAAGATCTTAAGAAGCACAAGTGCACCATTGAAGAGATGGAGGAGTATGAACCCCACGTAGTTCGCGGCAATGTTATCTATGCCGGAGTTGACTATGAGGCCATTTTGCGTGAGGCTGAGAAAGATCCAAGCGGTTGCGACGTTATCCTATGGGATGGTGGTAACAACGATTTCTCCTTTTATAAGCCCGATTTAACCATTACCGTGGCTGACCCACACCGTCCAGGCAACGAGGTTTCCTACTACCCTGGCGAGGTTAACCTTCGTATGGCCGATGTGGTAGTTATTAATAAAATGGATTCTGCCGCACCAGAGGGCATTCAGATTGTTCGCGATAATATTCGCAAGTGCAATCCTAAGGCTATTGTGGTTGACGCTGCTTCGCCCATTATGGTTGACAATCCAGAACTTATCACAGGCAAGCGCTGCCTAATTGTTGAGGATGGGCCAACCCTTACCCACGGTGAAATGAAGATTGGTGCAGGTACTATTGCTGCCCGCAAGTTTGGTGCTTCCGAAGAGGTTGAGGCTCGTCCTTTCCTCGTTGGCAAGCTTAAGGAGACCTACGATATTTATCCCAACATTGGTCGCATTCTTCCGGCTATGGGATACGGTGAGCAGCAGCTCAAGGATCTGGAGGCTACCATTAATAAGACCGACTGCGATACGGTTATTATTGGTACACCCATCGACCTTAACCGTATTATCAAAATTAAGAAGCCTACCACCCGTGTTTACTACGACTTGGCCGAAATAGGACTACCCGATCTTAAGGGCGTTCTTGAGAAATTCGTTAAGAAGCATAATCTTAAGAAGTAGTAGTTAGATCTTCTGAAAAGGTAAAGTGGCCGACAGCAATGTCGGCCACTTCTTTTTTGCAAAATTCCCTCCCAACTGATTTCTTTGTCAGTATCTTGAAAAAGATGGCAACAAGAATTACTATCTTAGGTAGAGCCCTTCAAAATCATTTCGGACTAATGATTTAGACGACAATAGCAACAGTTACTAATGCCCCTACAATGCAAACCCTATGCCACATGATATAATAGTGGCAACAAATAGTTAGAGTTGCTGTTAACATTTTTTTTGGGGAAGCAAATTTGCATTGAGCGGTAAACTTCCTACTTTTGTGGCTAAACAATTTTTGCTATGCGAATTCTACTTTCTACCTTGCTTCTAGCCAGCTTTTCTACCATGCTTAATGCTCAAACGCCGGATTCCACCTTGGTTGTTAAGGATACAGTGCAGCATTCAACGGATACGGTTGGGGTTAGCAAGGTTCGCATAACGAATATTCAACATGTGGCAGTTGATTCTGCTACCGTTGCCGATTCACTTAAGCAGAAAAAGACTACTTCAAACGCTACCTTTTCCAATGTGCCGGATAGTTCTGCGGTAGAAGTTGCCAATATCAATAATAATGTGAAGACGGATACCATTGTTATGCTATCGGGGAAGAAAATTCTCGCCAACTTTATGAAGTTTACTCTGAAGAATCTATACTACTCATTCCCTGGTGAAACCAAAATGGTTGAGGTTGATCGGCGCGAGGTAAATAAGATTATCTACAAGTCGGGTAGGGTTGATATAATCTCCACGAGAGAGGTGGAGATTCCTGATATCCCCGGTTGGCGTGATGTAAAGGTGGTGCATAAGCCCGAACAGGTTGCTGACATGAATGAGTTAGGCGAAGTGGAGGCATATGCCATTGGGGAGAGGGATACCTATGCCACCCCAAAGTGGCTGGAGCGTAGTGCCACCATCACTCTCCAGAAAAAGGCTGCCCTTCTTGGGGCGCAATACGTACTTATAACAAACAGGGTTGTTCGTACTCCATACGGCGATCCGGCATCGATTTCGCTTACAGGCAAGGCCTACAAGAGAAAGTAATGCCTCTTCATCGACATTGGCTATCAATGCCGAAATAATTTCTTTTCTGTTTTTCCCCGTTTGCTTCGCTGCTCTACGATTTTGCGTCTGGCCATGTAAGGCTTAAATTACGACAATCTGTTTGTCACTGATTATGTTGGTTTGTCAATATTCTTGACTTCTTCGTTAATCAGGAGCCAGCTGCTTTTCGAAATGTCTTATTTTTGGTTACTACAGTCAGCTGGACATATATTTCATATTTTATGGATGCATCCATATACAGTAATGCCCATAGGGGGAACTACAAAATTATTAAGGAGATGAAGGGTGAACTGGAAAGTGACAAGTGACAAGTGGAAAGTGACAAGATTGCCGCCATAATTTTTTACTACTACGTGGACAGGTCGGTGTAGCCAAACCAGGAACCTCCCTGCTAATGTTCTACTGCTCTTTTGTAGAGGGGCAGCCCGATCTGGTTTGCTAGTGCTTCGGCTGCCAAATCACCCTCCTTGGTAAAGGGCCATACAAATAGCGATTTTAAAGGATGGTTCTTTCGCATTTGCTCAACGGCGCTTAGTATAAGCCGTTTGGTAATACCCTTCTTTCGATATTCCTCCAGCACCAGCGCAGAGCATAGGTAGAGCGCCTCGTAGGGCGTGTTCAGTGGTGTAAGGTTAAAGAGTTCCCGCTCAGTAATGCTGCCTTCGAGAAATTGGTCCATAAGCTCGAGTGTGGTGGGTATGAGCAAGACCCACGCTACCGGTCCATTGCCATCGCTGTATTCCGAAACGGTGGCTGGATGAATCTTATATAGACGCTTAATTACCTTCGGGTTTACGCTGAGCTGATTGGGGTCGTTCTTGGTGGCAAAAACCTCGTCGGCCAGCTGAATCATGCGCTCTAGGTTGGTTGGGGCCATGGGATGCGAATTTTGAACTGTGATTGGAGGAATAGGGATATTGTTGTTTCTCAGCAAAAGCATTTTGTGGCTCATTGCTGGCTGTTAAAATTATAAATGATTTATAGAAGGGCAAGTGCTGAATGTTGCAGGTAGTACCTAGTCCAGCTAACATACCCGTCAAAAGCACGTAGAGCGAGGGCGGGGAAATAATTTGGAAATTTGAGAATTGGGATGATTTGTAAATTAGCCAATGAAATACCCACTTCCTCAAGAAATTACTACTACTCGGAACGAAAAAAATGAGAGGTAACCGAAGTCCCTCTCCATAATGTTAATGCTATTAAATTAGGTAACAGATCATTTGTCACCAGTCACTTTTTAGTAACGTTACTTTGATCCCAAGAACATTCCCAGCCTCTTGCGGAGCTCATCGCCCTCTTTTTCAAAACCTGGCTTGTTCAGCAGTGCAAACATATTCTTCTTGTATGCCTCTACGCCTGGCTGATCGAATGGGTTTACGCCTAGGGTATAACCGCTTAGTGCACAAGCCTTCTCGAAGAAGTAGATCATGGTGCCGAGGTTATACTCGTTAATTTCGGGAATCTCGAGGTGAAGGTTTGGTACACCACCGTCGATGTGGGCAATCTTGGTACCCAGCTCGGCCATCTTGTTAATCTGGTGAAAGCGCTTGCCCGACAGGAAGTTTAGCTGATCGAGGTTATCCTTGTCAGTAGGGATAACCATTTGGTGTTGAGGCTTGGTTACGCTAATTACCGTTTCGAAGAAGAAGCGCTCGCCCTCCTGAATGTATTGGCCCATGGAGTGAAGGTCGGAGGTAAAGTCTACACCAGCGGGGAATATTCCCTTTCCTTCCTTGCCTTCGCTCTCGCCGTAGAGCTGCTTCCACCACTCGGTCATGAAGTGTAGCTTGGGCTCAAAGTTGGCCAGAATCTCCATTTTGCGACCTTCGCTGTATAGAGCGTTGCGGGTAGCAGCGTAGAGCATGGCAGGGTTCTCCTCAAAGGGAGCCTCCATTAAAAATTTTTCCATATCCTGTGCACCTCTTACCAACTCGTGGATGTTGAATCCTGCCACGGCAATGGGGAGCAATCCAACGGGGGTAAGCACGCTGTAGCGGCCACCAACATTGTCGGGAATAACAAAGGTTTTGTAGCCTTCCTGTTTGGCTAGGATGTGTAGGGCACCCTTAGACTCGTCGGTAATAGCCACAATACGGTTTTTGGCCACCGACTTGCAATACTTTCCTTCGAGGTGGTTCTTTAAGAGCCTGAAGGCTAGGGCAGGCTCGGTGGTGGTACCCGACTTGCTGATAACGATGGCTGCCCCCGACTTCCGCTCCATGAGTTCCATGAGTTCGAAGTGGTAATCTTCGCCAATATTTTGGCCGGCAAATACTACGTGCGGAAACTCACTCTTGTCGAGCAGGTGGCTGAAGGTGTGGCTTAGCGCTTCGATTACGGCTTTGGCACCTAGGTAGGAGCCACCGATACCTATTACGGCAACAACCTCTACTGCCTGTGAAAGTGCCTGTGCCGACCCAACAATGCTGTTTAGCTGCTCCTGTGTAATGGACGATGGAAGGTGTAGCCAACCAAGAAAGTCGTTTCCTTTGCCGGTCTGGCTATGCAGGAGCCTTTGGCTCTCTTCAACCTTTGCCTTTAAGGCGTAAATCTTGTCTTTGGACACGAAGGGGTAAACTCCTTCGAGATTCAACTTAAGGTGATTCATATCGAAATGTTTTTAAAGATTAAACAGCGTAAACCTTACTTCAGTTTTTCAGATAGTAGCTTAATTTCGATGGCCGGCGCAATCCCTTCGTAGAGGATGTTGTATACGGCATCGGTAATTGGCATTTTAACGTTAAACTTCTTGTTGATCTCCTTGATACAGACCGTGGAGTAGTAACCTTCGGCAACCATGCTCATTTCGAGTTGGGCCGATTTAACGGAGTAGCCTCGGCCTATCATCATGCCAAATGTGCGGTTACGGCTAAAGTGTGAATAGGCGGTAACCAGCAGGTCGCCAAGGTATCCAGAGGAGTCGACGTTTCGCTTAGAGGGGTAGGTGTTGTCCAAAAAGCGCTTAATCTCCTTCTGTGCATTAGATATGAGCACCGCTTGGAAATTATCGCCGTAGCCTATGCCGTGGCATATGCCGGCCGCAATGGCGAAGATGTTTTTAAGCACTGCGGAGTATTCGGTGCCGTATATATCGGTGCTGGTAACGGTTTTAATGAAGGAACATTCGAAACGACCAGCAATGGCTGCAGCATTCTCCCTGTTTTTGCAGGCTATGGTAAGGTAGGAAAGCCGTTCAAGCGCCACCTCTTCGGCGTGGCAGGGTCCGGTAACGATTCCTAAAAAGTCGTAGGGAATTTGATAGTGGCTGTTGAAGAATTCACTCACCGTAAGGTTATCGTTGGGAATAATTCCCTTGATGGCTGAAACTATGAACTTGCCTTTTAGGTTGACAGTAAAATCCTGCATGCTCTCCTTGAGAAAGGCAGAGGGAATGGCAAAAATGAGCACATCGGCCTTTTCAGCAATTTCGTTGATGTTGCTTGATACAACCAACTTACTCTTGTCAAACCTAACCGAGCTGAGGTATTTTGTGTTGCGACCTTCATTTCTGAGGGAGTCGGCAACTTCAGTATCCCGAACATACCATCCCACCTTTTCCACATTGTTGAGGAGGATTTTTACAATGGCTGTTGCCCAGCTGCCGCCGCCAAATACTGCAATTTTTGCCTTTTCGTCGAGTTGAAAGAGAATTGTTTTACTCATCGTTTTTCTAAAGTTTTGCTTCCTAGCGGCTAAGCTAAGTGCGTGGCCATGATTCTAGTTTTCACAAAAGAATTTACCTGCGATAGAGGTAGGAGTTTTGCTGTTTAAGATGTTTCATGTGGGAGCAACGGCAATCTGAACTTGTGTTGCCTCGCCTAGCCGTTTCTCTTGAAGAGGAACAACTTGTTGCCAATGTTAGCAACAGGAGCGCAGTAATAAGGGCATATATCACTCGTTTCTCCATTACAGCATGCCAATTGTTTAGGCTGCAAAGTTAGCAAAATTCGAATTGGATTGCCATTTTATTGCATCGTCAGCTAGAGTGCAACCTTGTGGGCTCTTACTCCGACTCAAGAGTTAGCCTTTTGGTGTAACCCATTACGCGCTTTAGGCATTCGCCGGTAATCTCTGAATCTTCCAACGCATTATGGTTGATTCCCTCCCGTTCAAGGCCGAAAAAGTCTGCGATGGCAGTCAGACTGAGTGATTTTGGAACGGCTTCGCCGTTTTCTTTCAGAATTTCGAAGAGAAAAAAAGCGAGGTTGTTGAGGTCGATCATTCGGTTGGAGTAGGGCCATTGCAACTTCTCCTGACGGTAGGCAAAGCGCAAGAAGTTGATATCGTATATAACGCTTTGCCCACAGAGTGCAACACTCCTGAGTGCAGATGCTGCTGCACCTGGATTTGAATGATTCGGGTTTACCTTAAGCATCTTGAGAATCCAGGCTTCAAAGTCGGGTAGCACCTCGTTGAGCATGGGGGCATCGTCGAGTTCGGCTAGCGAGATCCCATGCACCTCCGCGGAAGGTTGGGAGTAGCTCTCCTCATTTTCGGGGTAGACGTTGGAGAGAAAGGTTCCTTGTGCTTGCCAGTGCTCATTATAAAGCACAGCACCAATCTGAATAATTTCGTGCCAGCCCGGCTCAGTGCCGGTCATCTCCAAATCTAAAACGAGGTAGTTCATTGCTTTCCCTTTCTAAATAATTTTGATTTGGCAAAGGTAAAATTTTTCACATCTGAGGGAGATACACCTACGCACCAGCTACATTTTTAACGCTTTATAGCTAAAAGTTAACCTTAGATTAATCTTTGGTTGGGTTTGACCTCAAATTGATGTAAAAGGTTAGAATTAATTAATCTACGCTTTGTGATAATGTATTACTGGGAGTGTAGTATTGTGACAAATTTTCCTCTATGACTTCATTGACAACAAGTCCTTTAGAAAAAGCCTTTCGCTCTGCTGCTGCAAATCCTGTGATTGTTGCGTTGGTTGTTTTATTTGCTGCATTTAGTGTGGTTGCAAGGCTTTTCAACCATGAGATTTTTTGGCTGATTAACCGTAATTTCCCCATGTGGTTGGATGTCACCATGTTCTATATGTCGAATCTTGGAGATGGTGTGATTGCCGTAACCCTTAGCTTGTGGTTGTTTCTAGGCAACTCAAGGAAAGGGTTCATTGGTCTCATGTCGCTGATTATAGTAATGTTGATGGTTCAATCTCTTAAGCGATATTTCGATATGCCACGCCCTGCAGCTGTTTTTGAATCGTTAAAGGTGCTAGGTCCGGTTCTCCATCAGCACAGCTTCCCGTCGGGACATTCGGCAACAGTTTGGGCCATGGTCACCCTGTTGCTACTTGACAAAAATGTGAACCGCATCGCCTTGTTGGGACTTGGTATTGCTGGCTCCTTGGCGCGTGTTTATGTGGGTGCTCATTTTCCATTCGATGTGGCGGTGGGTGCATTGGTGGGAATACTTTCCGTGGTGCTAGGCACAATGTTGGTAAATCTTTTCAACATTAGCTGGGATTGGTTTGAGCGGTTCACCGTTCGATTCGCCATTCTGGGGCTGATCTTCTTTTTCGGAATCTATGTAACTTTCTTCCATATGCGGCACGATTCCTTCGGATTTTTTATCTTTACGGGAGGGATGTCGCTGCTTGGTGTGTTGCTGGTGTTTTTTTCCATGCTGCGCTCCAGGGTTATCTCCAAAGTTACTACTCCAATATTGCGATAGCGCTTGAAAACAATGATGCGTAAACAGTTGGTTCCGCTAAAACCCGGTCTCGATCGAGTTTTCTGGCTTACCGTGCTGCTTGGAACAGTCTTTAGGATAGTGTGCTCGATATTTGTCTTCCCCGGCTTCGATGAAGCATACTATGGCGTCTACTCCCTGCATCCTGCGCTTGGTTATTTTGATCATCCACCCATGGTTGCTCTCACTGCAGGACTTGGACATTGGCTCACAGGAAGTTTTTCGCCCCTCTCTCTCCGAATGGGTGCAATATTGCTTTTTATTGCAACATGTTGGGTTACCTTTTTGGCTGCCTACCGGTTGTGGGGTAGGGAAGCTGCCCGGTGGGCAGTAATATTGATGCAGGTAATTCCCCTTTTTTCATTTGGCGTTGGTGCCTTTGTTATTCCCGATAATGCGCTTGCCTTTTTTTGGATGGTAGGTGTTTATTGCCTCATTCGTTACCGTGAATCCAAGGAGCTGCGCTGGATACTTTGGTGGGGTGCTGCTGCTGGCTTGGCTATGCTTTCCAAATACCATGGCATTCTAATGTGGTTTACCTTTGGTTGCTGCATCCTACTATTTCCGGAATGGCGAAAGTTGCTTCGCGAGCCTAAACTTTACTTAGCGGTTTTGATTAGCTTAGTGGTTTACTCACCCGATCTTTATTGGAACTATACCCATCATTGGGTCTCCCTCCTATACCAGTTTGGTAAGGGAGCTCCAGGTGGACGATTTTCTTTCGTTCTGTTTTTACAAGGGTTGGGGGGGCAGATGGTTTACCTATATCCTTGGGTAATGATAACCTTTCTTACCACGATAATACTCTTCCTTCGAAAGAATCGATCCGAAACTCGCTGGTTAGCTTGGTTTGCGTTAATGCCAATTGCCATTTTTTCAGTTGTTGGATTTTTCCAGACTGTTTTACCGCACTGGCCTCTACCGGGTTATCTCACAGGACTACTTTTGCTGTCTGGCTTAATGGTTCAGTGGCCAGCACGCAAGGCTATTCGGTTTACTGCAATTACCGGCGGATTAACCTTAGTGCTTGGACTGATGCTGGCATTTCAGAGCCGAACTGGATTCCTCAAACTCTCACCTAAAAACGATCTTACACTCGACGGCCAAGGTTGGGATAAGTTAGCCAATTACCTTGAGCAGAAAGGATTGGTAAACGACTCCACCGTTTTAGTTACCCATCGCTGGTTTTTGAGTGGTGAGTTGGAGTGGGCGTTGGGTGGAAAGGGATTGGTAACTGCGCTAGACGGTAGGCTCGCCAATGGCTACAACCAGTGGATGCCCATCAACAGATTAACAGGGATGCGTGCCTTCTTTGTTACCACTTCGCGTTACACCTCCAATCCTGCAACCGATTTTGGCAACACATTTTCCTCTTGCACTTTGATGGATTCGCTGGCTACCAAACGCAGCATGGGGAATGGAAAAACCTTCTATCTCTGGGATTGTGGAACTATTGAGAACAAATAAATCATTCTGTTTGACGGGATTTTGCTGAATCAACGTTGGGTTTATAAATTTTTTGTTCAAACATAAATGTTGCCTTTTTCTCCAGCAGTGGAATGGTTATTTGGTAGTTTATCATTTTCAGATCCTTTGGAATCAGTATCCTTCCCTGAATAGACATGTTTGGCGGCAAGGTAGTTTTTCGCAAAGTTTGCGTTTCCCATTCCTGACGATCGTTTGCCAATTTCGCCACGTTGAAGTCGGCGGTAATACTGGCTGCCTGAGCAAGGTCTGCCCCGGCAACAGCCATATTCTGATGCAAAACTTGCTTTTCGAAAGAGGCGTTGTTGCTGACGTCCGAAACTGTTTGAACAAATCCAGTCCCAAGCACAAGGGCGGCAATAATTGCTGAATTTTTGCTTTGGGCTTGGCTTCGCGATATGGCCATATCGGTTTCCAATAGCTGCTGCTCGGGATCAACGGCATAGTAAGTTTTCGCTTCGTATTTTGCCGAATTGAAAGGATATGCTACCACCTCAATTTGTGCCGGGTCTACCAGGAATGGCTCGTTGCTTTCGTTGACATACTCCACCGAAAAGGCCAGCTCGTTGTCGCTGAATTCCCTATCGAAGGCAATGTAAACATGAATGTTGGAGGTTGTATCGAACACAAAGTGTTGGCCCCATAACCAGACCCCTTGAGTGGTGGATGGATTTATCCGAACAATTGGCTTTGGAGCGCAGCCTACAAACAAAAACGCGCTAACAAAGAGGCTTAAGAAGATGTTTTTCATGGCGCTATGCTATGGTTTGTAGCAACCAAATTATTACTTTTTTTGGTTGAAAGTATTCAGAGCCTTACTTCTTAGTAAATATTAGCTGAAAAATCGATCAAAAAGGCCAATGAGATCTTTCCGTGAAACAGGCTTGGCCAAAAACGCATCGCACCCGGCCGCGTATGCACGCGCTTTGCCATCGGTGGAGACAAAGGCTGTGTGAACCACAACCGGAAGAGAGGAGCGAAGCTCCTTTATCTGCCTCGTAGTTTCGTAGCCATCCATTATCGGCATCCTGACGTCGATTAGCGCAAGGTCGATGTTTTGATTTTCTTCACAAAGTTTGATTGCATCGCGTCCATTGGTGGCCCAAATTGGCTGCATGCCTGCTTCGGTAATCATGGTGCTAAGGAATCCATAGTTGGTTTCGTCGTCCTCAGCAATAAGGATATTCTTTCCGATCCATGATGCTTGTTTGGCCATCTGAAAATCATTTTGGTTTGCTAGTTTTTCCTCAGTTGCTAAATAAGGAATGGTGAAGAAAAAGGTGGATCCTTTGCCTGGTTCCGACTCTAGCCATATAGTTCCTCCTAGTAACTCAACCAATGATTTTGAAATGCTTAACCCTAAACCTGTACCCCCCTGCTGCATGCTTATGGAGTTTTCAACCTGACGGAATCGTTCAAAAACGGTAGCGTGAAGCTCCTCTCTAATTCCTATCCCCGTGTCCTTTACATAAAAAAGCAAGTTGCCATCAATGGCAGAGAACCCGGTTTCTACCCTTCCTGTTGGTGTAAACTTTAGTGCGTTGTTGAGGAGGTTAAAAAGGATCTGCCGCAGCTTAGTTGCATCGGTATTGGTTACCACCTCCCCGATATCAGGGTAGTGAGCTGTAAATTCTAAGTCTCTAGCCTTTGCAAGGGTTGTAAATTGGTGCTGAATTTCCAGGTAGAGCTTAGTGATGTTGGCGGGCCTCATTTCGGCAACTACTTGCCCTGCTTCGATCTTGGAAATGTCGATAATGTCGTTGATAATTGCGAGCAGCTGGTTGCCATTGGCGTTAATAATGTCGATGTAAAGTCGTCGTTTTTCTTCGGCGAGATTCGGTCGTCGCAGCAGGTCAGCAAAGCCCAGCATGCCATTCATGGGAGTACGTATTTCGTGCGACATGTTAGCTAGAAAGGCCGACTTCAACCTATCGCTTTCCTCCGCTTTTTCCTTGGCAACAGTTAACTCCTGATTAATGCTTTGAATGTGGGTGTAGCTGAGGTTCAACTCCTCGTTAATGGCAATGTATTCCTTGTTCTTTTTTTTTAACAACTTTTCGTTTTCAACAATTAGTTGTTCCGATTTTTTTCGATCGGTTATATCTCTAATAATGGTGAGCATCTTGTCTGGTCCGAAGGTGGTTACTCTTGCCTCAAAGATGCCCTGTTGGCCATTATTGAGCTTAGCCTGATACTCAAACTTCTCAATTTCATTACTCTCCCTCACGTGCTGAAACTTCTCTTCAAAAAGCGAAAGGATGTCGGCTGGTAATACGTCCGCATGTTTCTTACCGATAAATGATTCCGGAGAAGTCAAGAGCATTGATTCGTCGCTACAGTGGTAGTCGAGGTAAACGCCTTCGTTGGTTTGGACAAACATGAGATCGGGAATGGCATTGAGCAAGGTCTTGTATCGGAGTTCGCTATCTTCAATCTCCTTGTGATGTCTATTCTGTTCTGTGATGTCACGGGAACTTACCACCATCCCAGTTACCTTGCCGTCCTTATTAATAATCGCATTGCCGTGCGATTCAATCCAAACGTAGTTGCCTTCGGCAGATCGAAACCTCACGCTTACCGATTTGGGCGAATTGGTCTGTAGCACTTCTGTGAATTCGGTAATGGTGTAAGTGAGGTCGTCGGGATGGAGAAACGTAAAGAATGATTCACCAATTAAGTCTTGCGATTCATATCCAAGAATTCTCTTGTACGATGGGCTAACATACAGATGCCGACCCTCAGAATCAATTTGGCAGATTAGGTCGTTGGTGTGGTCCATTATGCTCTTGAGCCTTAATTGGCTTTCCCTTAGGGCTTCCTGAGCCCCTACCAAACCGGTAATATTGTTCCCTGTGCAGAGCATCTCGGGCAGGCTTCCAGCACCTATCGTGTTGGTTATCACCCAAAGTATGGTGAGCATCTCGCCACTTCTTGAATGGCAAATTCCCTCCGTAGTTAATGTCTCCTGAGTGCCAACAAGGCGTTGACCCATCTCTGTAAAGTATGGCGATCCTGGGTTATCTTTCAATATTAAGAGGTCAAGGGCCTTCCTTCCAATGATTTCACGACCATTATAGCCCAGAAGGGCTAACCCAAATTTGTTTATGAATATTATTTCGCCACGAACATTGAGCTTTACGATGATCATTTGTGCATTTTCCACCAGCTGTTTGTATCGGACTTCGCTATTTGCTAAATCTTCCACCGATTTTATTCTGTTCTCATGGTCAAGAAAAAGTATGCTTACTAGGATAAATCCAAAGGGATAAATTGTGAGTAGAGGAACCAGAAGATGATGAACTACCTCAGAACGCTGGTAGGCTGGGAGTGCTGGAGTGCAGGCAAGCATTGCGATATGAACCAAATAACCAATGCCTATTAGCATCGGGATTGTTAGCCTGATTTTCTTATACTGCCGCAGCTTATGAAAAATGATGCCTATAGCGGTGGATACTACTATAACAAGAATGCCCATAGCCACTCCAGTGCCCCCACTATATATTCGGAATGCTGTGGCCATAGCGGCTGCAAGCATGGCGGGTAAGCTGCCAGCAAAAAGACCGGCAATGGAGAGAATTATGGAACGACCATCAAAAAAGACGCCAGGCTCAACCCTCGCAGGAGCAATCATTCCAACGATGGCGGTGAGACCAAAAAGAATTCCGGTAAGAATGCGATACTGAAGGGTATTCACCTTCCAGTGCCGCGAGATGAAATTGAAGATTATGCTTACCGAAATAAGGATGGCAATATTCCCAATAAGCAGCATGTAATCCATGGCTAATGGTTTTGGCTATGACAAATACCCTACAATATACGGCAATGTGTAATGTAAGTTTTATATTGGTATGACAAAGCCAAGATATAAAAAAAAAGGTAACGAACCGTTACCTTTTAAATCTATGATTTTATGCCGAAATCTTATTCGACCCACTTTTTTACACTCTCAATGGTGGGGTTAGTAAGCCCCAACTTATGCTTCTTGTTCATTCCGCAAAGGTCGTTGAATAGCTTGCCCGCACTGACCTTTTTTATTGAATCAACAGTAACAAAGCCCATTTTTTGAAGCACAGGCACCCACTCCTCTGTTACTCCCATTGCCAAATATGCAGATGGTTCATCTTTTGTGATCTTCTTCTCAGGTCGCATCTGTGGGAAGAACAGCACATCCTGAATGGACGATTGGTTGGTCATAAACATGGTGAGGCGATCGATACCGATACCCATGCCCGAACAGGTTGGCATGCCAAATTCCAGTGATCTTACAAAATCCATATCGATGAACATTGCCTCATCATCTCCCTTTTCCGACAGCTTCATCTGGTCTTGAAAACGCTCCAACTGATCGATGGGATCGTTGAGTTCGGAGTAGGCGTTGCAGAGTTCCTTGCCGTTCACCATTAGCTCAAAGCGCTCGGTGAGTTCCGGGTTGCTTCGGTGCCGTTTGCACAGTGGCGACATCTCTATGGGGTAGTCGGTGATGAAGGTTGGCTGTATGAAATTGCCCTCGCACTTTTCACCGAAAATGGCATCGATGAGCTTACCCTTGCCCATGGTTTCGTCAACCTCAATTCCCAACTCCTTGCTTACCGTGCGCAGCTGCGCTTCGCCCATACCGGAAATATCCTTGCCTGTATACTCCTTAATGGCATCGTACATGGTTATGCGGCGGAACGGGCGCTTAAAGTCGATGGCCTTGTCGCCCACCTGAACTTTAGTGGTTCCGTGCAGCGCAATGGCCACGCGCTCCAGCATCTCCTCGGTAAACTCCATCATCCAGAAGTAGTCCTTGTAGGCTACATAGATCTCCATAACGGTGAACTCCGGGTTATGCGTTCTGTCCATTCCCTCGTTGCGGAAGTCCTTGGAGAACTCATACACACCGTCGAATCCGCCAACAATAAGTCGCTTAAGGTAAAGCTCGTTAGCAACACGAAGATAGAGCGGTATGTCGAGCGCATTGTGGTGCGTAATAAATGGGCGAGCCGCTGCACCTCCAGGGATTGGCTGAAGGATGGGCGTCTCCACCTCCAGATAACCATTGGAGTTAAAAAACTCGCGCATGGTGTTGATGATTTTTGCACGCTTTACAAAAACATCCTTTACCTGTGGGTTTACCACTAGGTCCACGTAGCGCATACGGTAGCGCTGCTCGGGATCGGTGAATGCATCAAAAAGTTGTCCGTCCTTCTCCTTTACAGTAGGAAGGGGGCGGATAGACTTCGATAATATTTTTAGCTCTTTGGCGTGAACCGACATTTCGCCGGTTTGGGTGCGAAAGGCAAAACCTGTTATGCCAACTATGTCGCCATTGTCGAGCAACCTTTTGAAAACAGTATTGTAGAGCGTTTTGTCCTCGTCGGGGCAAATGTCGTCGCGTTTCAGGTAAATTTGAATTCTTCCCTTGTCGTCCTGCATCTCAAAGAACGAAGCGCTGCCCATAATGCGGCGGGTCATGATGCGTCCGGCAATGCAAACCTCCTGGCCGCTTGCGCTCATCTCCTCAAAGTGTTCAATAATGTGTGCGGTGGTGGAATTCACCGGATAGGCCTTTGCCGGATAGGGATCAATCCCCAGCTTGCGAAGTTCCTCAAGCGATTGACGTCGAATAATCTCTTGTTCGCTTAGCTCTAAGTTGTTCATTGTTTATCTATTTAGCACGCAAATATATCAATTTCTTGGTTATGGGCTGGCTGCTTCCTCGTTGTTTGCATCGTTGTTGGGCTGGATTTTTTTTGCAACGTTTTCTGTTGGAACGATATGGATGATTCGTTTTATTAAGTTGGGCTTTTCTTGAGTTGCTTATGGGGTAATTGTTCCATTTTTGAATCATTTGGCCTAAAAAAGTTTATTTTTGGAGAAAAGCATTTCGTCATGGAGGAGTTAAAACGGTTGCGTCACGAGCTGCATAAAAACCCCGAGCTGTCGAATCAGGAGTCGGGCACTGCATTAAGACTAAAGTTTTTTCTTAGCCGCTATCGTCCCGATGAGCTTGTTCAAAACGTGGGGGGAGAAGGATTGCTGGCCGTATATAACGGGTTGGAGCCTGGGCCAACCGTGCTGTTCCGGGCCGATATGGACGCATTGCCCATAACCGAAATAAATAAGTTGCCTTACTCTTCATCCAAGGCGGGGGTAGGGCATATGTGTGGTCACGATGGCCACATGACCATTCTTTCGGGGTTGGCCATGCAGCTGCACAGTAAGCCACCGCAAAGGGGAAGGGCATTGCTGCTGTTTCAACCTGCCGAGGAGACGGGCGAAGGAGCCGCTAGGGCGCTAGCCGATATGATTCGGCAAGGCTACTCTCCCGACTATGCTTTTGCTTTGCACAACATGCCACGCCATCCACTAGGAAGTTTGCTGCTCAGCAGGGAGGTTTTTGCGGCAGCATCAAAGGGACTGGTGGTTAAACTCACCGGACACTCCTCCCACGCTGCAGAACCCGAAAAGGGTATAAGCCCTGCGCTTGCCGTTGCAAGAACCATAGAGGGACTTATTCATCTCTCCAAATCGGCACCCGGGTTTGAGGACTATGTTCTACTCACTGTCATATATGCTCGGTTAGGCGAAATTGCCTTTGGAACCACTCCTGGGTATGCGGAGGTGATGGCGACCCTGCGCTCATTCAAGAATGAGGATATGGCGCTCCTTACAAAGCTCTCGGAAGAGATTGTAAGGAAGGTGGCAGCCGAGCAACACCTTAGGGCAGATATTTCATACGTTGAAGAGTTTCCTGCTGCAGTAAATAGCTCCAATGCCATTGCCTATGTTGAAAAGGCTGCAAACCAATCCTCCATCCCGATAGTGGAACTTGTAAAACCTAACGGATGGTCCGAGGATTTTGCACACTTTTGCCTTCACTGTAAGTCAGCCATATTTGGGTTGGGCTCAGGAGTTGACCACCCCGAACTGCATCGACCCGACTACGATTTTCCTGACGAGATAATCGAGCCAGGGGTAAACCTTTTTCATGGAATTGTTCGGCAATTGTTGGGGTAGGCATTCATTCATCTTGGGAGAATGTAGCCACCGATCTTGACGGTATAAATGAAATTGTAGGCCAGTTTTACGGAAAAAAATCTTTTTCTTTGTTCCTCTTCAAGGAGGAATTCAATCATGAGTTATTTGAGAAAGCCGGAATGGCTAAAGATAAAGCTCGAGCGCGGTGCTTCGTTTACTGATGTAAGCAATATTGTGAAGGACCACAAACTGGAAACCATTTGCAGCAGTGGCAAGTGTCCAAACATGCACGAGTGCTGGAGCTGCGGAACAGCCACCTTCATGGTGCTGGGCGACACCTGCACTCGCTCCTGTAAATTCTGTGCAACTAAAAGCGGAAAACCGCTGCCACCTGATACCGACGAGCCGCAAAGGCTTGCCGAAAGCATTCAGCTAATGAAGTTGCGCTACGCCGTTATCACTTCGGTTGATAGGGACGACCTGCCCGATGGTGGAGCGGCCCACTGGGCGGCATGCATCAAGGAGGTTAAGCAAACTAATCCTAACATTAAAGTTGAGGTGCTCATTCCCGATTTCGATGGGCATACCTCTCTAATTGATGTGGTGCTGGCTGCCAAACCCAACGTGGTGGCCCATAACGTAGAAACCATCGCTCGCCTCACACCGCTCGCCCGCAGTAGAGCTCGTTACCAGCTTAGCCTCGACGTGCTGCGTTACATAGCATCCACCGGCATGGCCACCAAAACGGGCATAATGGTTGGCCTGGGCGAAACAGAAGCCGAAGTGATAGAAACCATGCAGGATGCGTTTGATGCAGGTTGTTCCATATTTACCATTGGTCAGTATCTTCAACCAACTCAAAACCACCTACCCGTGGTGGAGTATGTCCACCCCGACATCTTTAAGCGTTATGAAGAGGAGGGAAAAAAGATAGGGTTGAAGCAGGTGGTTAGCGGCCCGCTGGTGCGGTCGAGCTACCACGCTGCCGATTTTTCGAACCAATAACCAAATTTGTATGAGCAGCATAGTGGAGTTTAAAGATTTGGGCACCATAGCCTACGGCGAAGCCGTTGAAGTGCAGGAGGGATTCTTTAAAACGGTGGTGGAGCATAAGTTCTCCGGTGCAAAGGATAGCTTCAAGGGATACTTGCTCTTCTGTGAACACCCACACGTATATACCCTTGGAAAGAGTGGCAACGCAGGCAATATGCTCATTACCGATGAGTTTCTCAAAACCATAAACGCCAGCTACTATCCTACCTCAAGGGGGGGCGATATTACCTACCACGGTCCTGAGCAACTTGTGGGTTACCCCATAATCGACTTGGAGGCCTTTGGTATTGGGCTAAAGGATTATATTGCTGAGTTGGAGCAGGTTTCCATTGGAGTATGCGCACATTACGGCATAGCTGCCACGCGCCTCGATGGTGCTACCGGCGTGTGGCTCGATGTTGGCGTAGCAGGCCGAGAGCGAAAGATTTGTGCCATTGGCGTTCGTGCCAGCCGCTTTGTTACAATGCACGGCTGGGCGTTTAACGTAAATACCGATTTGAAGTACTTCTCCTACATAAACCCTTGCGGATTTGTGAATAAGGGCGTTACCTCGCTCGAGGTGGAGCTGAAGCACAAGGTGCCAATGAATGAGGTGAAAGAGGTGTTTAAGCAGGAGTGGAAAAAGGTATTCGATTGCGAACTTTCGGGTAACTAAGCGAACAATTAGTAATTTTTGTTTATACCTTCGTGAATTATCAATTGGCAACGTTTGCAGTGCGGATTTGATGGGGAGAGTGAAAGCAACGACGCCATAAATTTTATAGCGATGAAAAAAATAAGAACGACATATGGAAAAGCGATGGGTTTTAAAGGAGCAGGGAGATGTGTCCGAGGTTGCCCAATTGTCAGAAGACCTGGGGATTGACAAAGTTCTTGCCAACCTCTTAATTCAACGAGGCGTAAGAACATTCGAACAAGCAAAATATTTTTTTCGTCCCTCACTTGAGATGCTCTACGACCCCTTCCTTATGAAGGATATGGACAAGGCCGTGGCGCGCATTCAGGAGGCCATTTCGAAAGATGAGAAAATTTTGGTGTACGGCGACTACGATGTGGATGGAACCACAGCGGTGGCTTTGATGTATGCCTTCCTGAGCAAAATTTTCGACAAGATTTACTACTACATCCCCAATCGCTATTCGGAAGGATACGGAATCTCGATAGCAGGCGTTGACTACGCTGCCGACAATGGCTACTCGCTGGTTATTGCCCTCGATTGCGGCATTAAGGCGGTTGAAAAGGTGGATTATGCCCGCCAAAAGGGAGTCGACTTTATAATTTGCGACCATCACCTTCCGGGCGATGTTATTCCTGCTGCGGCTGCGGTGCTCGATCCAAAGCGGCTCGACTGCAGCTATCCGTTTAAGGAGCTTTCCGGTTGCGGTGTTGGGTTTAAGCTGGCTCAGGGTATTGCCCTGCGAAAGGGAATTCCATTTTCGGAGCTGGAACCGCTTCTCGATTTGGTGGCGGTAAGCATCGCCTCCGACATTGTTCCGCTCATCGATGAGAATCGTGTGCTCGCCCACTTTGGATTAAAGCGGCTCAACGAAAATCCGTGCAAAGGGTTAAAGTCGATTATTAAGCTGGCCGGCCTCGACGGCCACTCCATGGCCGTGGACGATATTGTGTTTAAGATTGGCCCCCGAATTAATGCGGCTGGACGAATGGAATCGGGTAAGGCAGCCGTTGATCTGCTGCTGGCACAACGCGACGACCATGCCACTGAGATGGGCGACCTGATAAACACCTGCAACAACGATCGAAAAAACGTGGACCGTTCCATCACCCTGCAGGCGCTGGAGATGATTGGGACCAGCCCCGAGCTGCAGAGCAAAAAGGCTACCGTGCTCTATAATCCTGAATGGCACAAGGGTGTAGTGGGCATAGTGGCTTCACGCCTCATCGATTACTACTACCGGCCCACCATTGTGCTCACCAGCGCCAAAGGTTTTGCAACCGGCAGTGCTCGAAGCGTCCCCGGCTTCGACCTCTACCAGGCCATTGATAGCTGCAGCGATTTACTCGAAAACTTTGGCGGCCACATGTACGCCGCCGGACTTACGCTTAGGGTAGAGAACGTTGAAAAATTCAAGGAGCGTTTTGAAAAGGTGGTGGCTGAAAACATCACCGATGATATGATGGTTCCCATGGTGGAGATTGATTCCGAACTTTCTCTCGCCGAAATTAACGACAAGTTCTTCAGAATACTGAAGCAGTTTCAGCCCTTTGGTCCGGGAAACATGTCACCGGTGTTTGTTACCCGTGGAGTGGTGGACAACGGCGATGGCCGGCTGGTTGGGCTGGAGCACGACCACCTCAAGCTCGACCTTATTCAGGAGGATAACCCATACAAGCCCATTGCCGCCATTGGCTTTCAGCATGCAACGCACTTCGACCACATTCAGCAGGGAAAGGCTTTCGACGTATGCTACGCCATTGCCGAAAATACCTACCGTGGTGTGTCTTCCATTCAGCTGAGAATTAAGGATATTAAGTATTAGAAATTATAATTCCTAGTTTGGCTGCGCCGAGCTCTCCGGCCACTGACGGATCGGTTCTAATTTGCCTTCAACTCCTATCCCAAGGTAATGCTCCATGGCCATGGCTGCTCATTTGCACCGGGCAACAAGGTTTTTACTATATTTACATGAGGAACACTCTGGTGTTCGCATGTATGACCTAAGCTTTGGTGTCGGCGAGTAGCCGATCGCATTGAGCTGATCTGTTAATATCGATGCTACTGCAACTGTTGTTGCATTACTATTCTGATTAATAATTAAAATAGAAATTGATTATGGCTCTCGAGGAATTATTCGAATCAATGAATAAAATTGTACCTTTTCGGAAATTGATGCCAATGTATATTGTGCTTGGTATTATGGGTTTTATTATGATTGTAGGAGTAATTTTGGATTCTGTTTTACCAAACAAAGATTTTTATCATGTTACACTTATTGGAAGAATCAATGATATTCATAAGGAACCAAAAGACACATATTTTTTAATCGATCATAATTGGTATCTTATTAAAAACGAGTGTGTCAACTATATGAGTATAGGTGATTCACTTATAAAAAAGAAAAACAGTTATACTCTTACTATTCTTGGAGGTATTCATTCAGAGCAAGTAAAGTTTCAGCAAGAGGTAAAAAGGCTGGTCTTCAAAAAAGTTCAAATTCCAATTAGGCCTTGACATGTTGTTGGACCCTGCCCACCTAAACAACAAAACGCTCGGGCGATCTTCAACTCAACCCCAAGATTTTGCTCTGTTGCCAAGGCTGCTCATTTGCCACTGGGTAACAAGGTTTTTACTATATTTACGGTAGCAATACTTTGGTAAGCACGTATGGGGGAGATCCGCACCAATTAAGGTTATAACAACGGAACAGTTGAGCCATTCAAAAAATAGTAATTCATGGAAACAAAACAAAATATAATTAGGGGCACCAGAACGAATTGTGCAAGAAATGAATTGTGCATGATTGGCGTGTGAGCGTTGATTATAAAAGGGAACAGCGTATTTAAGCACGAGTTTTGTCCAAAACGAAATGTGCAACTTGATTGATTTTGGTTTAAGTGAGGTTGAATTTTTAAACGTAGATATAATGGTTACCTATAGTATGCTTTAATGCAGCGGTAAAAACATGGCTTATTACCTACTTTACTGGTATTACAAAGCGTTACTTATGCCACAAAACGGCCCTCTTATGAGGGCTTTTTTTATGGCATTTTTGGAACTGATAAAATTGGTAAGAAAGATAGTTTTTTGAGTTGGGTGGACAGTTGGAGGGACAGTTGGGGGGACATGAGTTGGTATTTATAACATGCTTTCACACCCCCATACGGCTCTAAAAAGTGGCAAAAAGTGCAGTATTTGCACTATTCGACCCCCCATAATACACGCCGTTAATTTATAATACAGCACACTAACGCACACACATTCAGCGTGGTAATAGAATTAGGATGTAAAGGCAATTAAGAAAACGTGTGCTGGTGTGTTACCCCATGCTATTGATTCGGATGCTGGCCTTAACCAGGGCGGCAAACTTGATGGCATCGAATGGGATCTCCTTTTCCTGGTGGTGGGAATTTTGGCTTACCAGCTTAATCCATCCTTCCTGCGTGCTCTTCTGCACATACTTTACGGTTATAAACTGGTCTCCTTCAAGAAGGATGGACAGTAGATACATCTCGCCCCAAAATAGGTTGGCCTTATCGTTAAGAACCTTGTAAGCAACAATGTCGCCTGACTTAAGCAGCGGATACATGGAGTCTCCGGTAACGTAAACTGCCCCGTCGCAGGCAGGTAGGTTAGGTATTTCGATATAATCAATCGGCTCCTGCTTATGCAAATCCTCAAAAATGGCTACTATTCCAGCCACTGCTTCTATATTATATAAAGGAATCCTATCGGTTGTTTTTCCATCATCACTTTTGTGGTTGAATTTGGTTATAGAGGTCTTCAGCATTTCACCATTTCCAGTTATTAGCCAATCTAATAAGATAATATCAGAATATTCTGTATTTAAAAATCTATTGAAGAAATCAAAACTAGGTTTGGCTTTACCTTTTGTAATGTCATATATAGCCTGACTTCTTTCATAACCAAGTTTTTTTGCAAAAGAATTAACATTAAGACCCAGATAGTCAATAATGTGTGAAATTCTTTCAGAAATATCTGTATTGTTGACGTTAATTTCTTGCATGTTCAGAACATTCTGTATATACTTGCATTATGTTTTTGTATAGAAACTGGCAATAAAGGTAAGGTAAATTTTAAAAATCAGCACAATGGGCATAATAATTACCAAGCACGGTGAGAAAAAGGAGCTCCGAAGGCTATTCAACACAAGCCTTGTAACCGTAAGGAAGGCTCTCAACGGATCAAACAAATCAGCCCTGGCACAGCGCATCCGTAAGGCTGCCCTGGAGCGCGGCGGTGCTGAAGTTACAGAATCAACTAATAAATAGTAAAGCCATGAGAATCACAGCAACCATTGAGGTGTTTGACTTAAAAGAGTTTAGCCACCTGTTTCCCAAACCAATAGATGAAAAATTAATCACGGTAAACATTGATGTAGAAGGAATAAAGAACGATTCCGACGCCAAATTTCTTGAGGCGGTATCCAAGAAAATGTATCATGTTGCTTCTGAAATTAAATCGATAGCATACACCAAATAATCATAGCATAATCCCAGATGATGAGCTGCTATATGGTGGTATCTGGTGGTTAGGGTTGCGAGTTCGGATGTGTGTCCCTCTCTCCGGACTACGAGGTAAGCTGCCGAATGCTTTCCGGGATAGCTACAAAGGGCAATACCTGATACCACACGCAGCGATAGACGCGAGAAATCCAGCAGCACGGCCTGCTGGTTGGCATCCCGGAACAGACGGGACTTTTAAACTGCAAATTATGCCTCACTTTTGGAATAATATACTGGTAGTTACTGAGCAGGAATTAGTTCCTGATCATTTCAGTTATGATGCGCTAAAAAAGGCATACCAACGCTCAGAAAAGAAAGGCTATGGTATAACCAGGGTGCAAGGTGGAGGTAATGGTAGAAAGCTACTGATTGATTTTGACAGCCTACCGCTAGACCTCCGGGAGGCCATTGGTGATCCGCGCAAGGGGCGCCATGTGCTGGAGCAGTTCTACTGCACCGATATGGTGGCAGCCCGGTTTTACGCCGACCACCGATTCCCGGATACTACCCA
>Ga0307375_10000074_pt1 | contig 132539 bp, 131 predicted proteins | sample TR1MG_FD_202531 | JGI IMG/M metagenome (GOLD analysis project Ga0307375, IMG submission 202531) | Soil microbial communities from Risofladan, Vaasa, Finland - TR-1 | ecosystem: Environmental > Terrestrial > Soil > Coastal area > Acid sulfate soil | place: Finland: Risofladan, Vaasa... | reverse complement strand
CCTCATCGGGGAATCGCTGCTGAAACTCGAAAATAGTAAGGCTGTCGAACTTCTTCTCCATACTCTAAATCATTTATACCCCTAAAATACTACATTTATCCGTATTGGCTGAATGCCTAATTCAATTTTTTAAATCACCATGTAGTAATTCAACAACAAGTCTAAATTGAAATTTGAGTTATGATAATTATCCATATAATACTATATTCACTCGATAAAATATACCAATGAACTATTTTGACATTATTATTGGCATCCTTCTTATTATTGGGGCCATACGTGGATTTATAAAAGGATTTGTATCGCAGCTATTTGGCATTCTTGCGCTGGTTGTTGGCATTTTTGCAGCCATAAAATTCTCCTCTTGGGCGGCGGATAAGCTTGTGATGTGGTTTCACATTCAATCGGAGCTACTGCCAATAATCTCCTTTTTGGTAGTGTTTGGAGCTATTGCCGTTGCACTCATTTTAGTTGGCAAACTTTTCGACAAAGTGCTTGAAACTGCAAGTTTGGGTATTATCAACCGCCTTGCTGGCTCCATTTTCGCAATTCTCAAAACAGCCCTTATTATAAGCGTTATTCTCTGGGGTGTAAACTTTATCGACACCAAAGTTCGATTTCTCCCCGATGACGCGGTGAACAAATCGATACTTTACAAGCCCCTTTCACTGCTTGCACCAGCGGTGCTGCCTTACCTACACCTTGACGACATGCCCAACGACTCATCCAAAGCTGGAAGCAATGCAAAATAAGCTATCGAAACTTGCTGCCAAGCTCCCTAGTTTAAAGAAGGTATCCCCAAAAAAATCCATAGCAGAACCCAATACCAACTCTACGCAGCCACACTATTGTCTTAACTGTGGTGCATTGCTGGTGGGGCCATACTGCCATAATTGTGGACAAAAGGGCGAATCGTCCATCAAACCGTTCAAGGAGGCTTTTGTTGCCATTGCGGAGAACAACTTCAATTTCGATAGCAAGTTGATTCACACCATCATTCCCTTTATTTTCAAGCCCGGGAAACTATCAAAGGAATATGTAGAGGGGAAAAGAGCGTCGTACATTGCACCTATTAAGCTCTACTTTTTCTGCTCGCTAGTATTCTTTGGGCTGCTCAGCATGTCGTCGATAAAATCGAACATGAAGGTTAAGAATGGGAATGAGGTAAAAACGGGCATTGCATTATCTGCCATAGCCGACTCCATTGACAGGGACTCTGCTCTCAACAGTGATGCCTCAACTAGAGCATTCAAGGAGACACTCGTTCACTCCCTAAAGGAAATTCCCGGAAAGCAAGAAGAGCATATTAAAAAAGGTGAGGAGGTAAATTCCAGTGCTGGATTATCTGCCTTCGCCAACGTCATCGACAAGGATACCACACTCAGCAAAGACACTTATGGTCGAGCATTAAAAAGGACTCTCGTTAGCTCGCTTAAGGATATCCCTGGCACGAAGAAGAAAATCATTCAAACAGCCAACTACATGATGCTTGCCCTCCTGCCTGTGTTTGCATTGCTTTTGATGATGACCTACTCACGAAGGAAAAAATATTTTGTGGAGCACATGGTGCTATCCACACACCTCCACTGCTTCTTTTACCTCTTTTTGTCCATTTCAATGGTGCTGAGCATGCTACACCTAGGCTACTTGCTGCCAGGGTGGGTAGCATTCTTGATACTCGTTGCATATACTTTTTTTGCACTTAAGCAGTTTTATGGAGGGAGAAACAGAACTACATTTTTCCGGATGCTATTTCTGGCTGTAGTTTACCCCTTTGTGCTAATAGTGGCAAGTGTGCTTGCCATAGTTGGAGCAATAGGAGTTAGTGTATACTTTGGATGATGAAGTTGAGTGTGAGGTTTAAGAGGTTAATCCACTGTTTTTAAAGCATCAGGTTACGCTCCTAACGGAAAAATTATGTAGGTTTGAAAAATTTTTGAGAAAAATGAATTTTGTTGAAGAGCTAAAATGGAGAGGCATGATTCACGATATCATGCCCGGGACAGTGGAACTACTTAAGAAAGAGCTAACCACAGCATACGTAGGAATTGATCCTACCGCCGATTCGTTGCACATAGGCCACCTAGTTGGCGTTATGATGCTCAAGCACCTGCAGGCAAGCGGACACCGTCCCATTGTTCTCTTAGGTGGAGCCACCGGAATGATTGGTGATCCTTCGGGCAAGTCGCAGGAGCGAAATCTACTCGACGAAGAGACCCTTCGGAGCAACCAGAATGCGCTCAAGAATCAGCTATCCCGTTTTCTCGATTTTGAATCGAAAAAGCCAAACGCCGCCATTATGGTGAACAACTACGACTGGATGAAGGATTTCTCCTTCCTGCAGTTTATCCGCGATGTAGGGAAACACATTACCGTGAACTACATGATGTCCAAGGACTCTGTAAAGAAACGGTTGGGTGAAGAGTCACGGGTTGGCATGTCGTTTACCGAATTCACCTACCAGCTGGTTCAGGGCTACGACTTTTTCTTTCTATACCAAAACTACAACTGCAAGCTTCAGATGGGTGGCAGCGACCAGTGGGGTAACATTACTACTGGAACAGAACTTATCCGTAGGAAGTTAAGTGGAGAAGCCTATGCGCTCACCTGCCCACTCATCACCAAGGCCGATGGCGGTAAGTTTGGAAAAACCGAGCAGGGCAACGTATGGCTCGATGCACGCTACACAACCCCATACCGGTTCTACCAGTTCTGGCTAAACGTTTCCGATGACGATGCAGCAAAATACATAAAGATATTCACCATGCTCCCAAAACAGGAGGTGGAGGCGTTGATTGCCGAGCACAGCCAAGCACCACACTTACGCCTGCTCCAAAAGCGGCTGGCAGAGGAGGTAACCGTAATGGTTCACTCCCGTGCCGACTACGACAGCGCAGTGGAAGCGTCTGACATCCTTTTTGGAAAATCTACCTCCGAAACACTGCGCAAGCTCGACGAGGATACCTTCCTGGCCGTCTTCGAGGGAGTTCCCATGTACGAAATCAACAAGTCGGAATTTGGTTCACCCATCAATGTTATTGAACTGCTGGCCGAAAAAACTAAGGTTTTCGCCTCCAAGGGTGAAATGCGGCGGCTTATTCAAGGCGGTGGTTTAAGCATAAACAAGGAGAAGTTTGATTCGGCAGAGGCCACCATTTCGCTTGCCGACTTCATTGATAACAAATATCTCCTCGTTCAGAAAGGAAAGAAAAGCTATTCTATCGTAAGAATTTTTCAATAAAATAAGGTTATGACAGAGCCATCGCATCAGATTATCAGCTTCAATTCAGTTGTTCGCTTTGCATGGAAATACCGAATTACCCTAATTTTGGTTACCATAGTCGCAACAATTATAACCTACGGAATAACCCAACTCATTACGCCGCTATTCAAGTCTACCGCTGTTATTTACGCCTCATCACCGGTTAACTCTGGGAAAGAGGCTATTGAGGGTACAGCTAGCTACAGGGGTATAGCCGAATTTGGGAATGAGGATGAGGCTGAGCAGCTGATGGAGGTGGTTTCGAGCAATACTGTCAAGCGCAAGGTTGCGGCACAGTTAAACCTGTGGGAGCATTACGGTATCGATACCTCAAATCCTTTAAAAAACTACTACCTAGAAAACATAATTAGCGACAATATTAAGCTGAGTCTCTCTCGGTTTAATGCACTGAGAATTGAGGTATACGATTTCAACCCAGCATTCTCGGCCCTGCTAGCAAACACGCTTGCTACCGAAGCTGACTCAGCATACCGTGCTGCCAGAAAAACCAGAACACTGGCTGCATATGAGGTCGTTAAAGCGCAGATGCAGCTTGCCGAAAAGGAATACAACAACGTTGTTGACTCACTTATACACTATCGTAAATTGGGCGTATTAGACCTTACAGAGCAGACAAGAGCTATATACAGAGCGAAGGCTGAGGCAGTAGCGCAAAACAAGATGGCAGAGGTTGAGCGGCTCAACAGTATGCTCAAGCCATTGGAGTACTATTCAGCCCAAAACATGGGACTTGAGTTCAGACTCGAAAACACGTTAAAGGAGATATCCACCCTCTCTCAAAATCTGAAGGTCGCCCAAGTTGAGGCAGAGCAAGACATTCCAAGCATTTTTGTGATAGACAAGGCCGTTACACCCGAAATTAAAGCATACCCTAAAAGGATGCTAATCTCCATATCTACAGGGATTGCCTCGTTTGTACTGGCACTTTTTATCCTCATGCTATCCAGCTACCTTAAAAATGAAATTTTTAACAGCAGAGTGGCTGAATCCGACAAAAAGCAATAAGCTTTTAATCTGGGTTGTCGCTCTAGTCTTTCTTCTGATTAACGGATATTTGCTCCTTAAGGGGCTGCCATATCTGATTGCACTACCGTTTGTGCTAATGGCCGTTTTGCTGGTATTCATTTCACCAGACAAGGCATTAATAGCACTCTCCTTTCTTGCACCTCTTTCCATCGAACTTCGGGTATTCCGGCCTGACTTACCATTTAGCTTTATAATCCCCACCGAGCCACTGCTACTGCTCATTCTTATTGCTCTTCTCCTTCAGCAACTCACAAAAAATAGGCTCCCATCTGAAATAACAACCCACCCTGTGTCGCTAGCCATACTTGCATTTCTGGCATGGTTGGCAATTGCAGCCACCACTAGTGAATACCCGCTGGTTTCGGTCAAATACATTCTGGTGAGGGCTTGGTTCTTTGGTTCCTTCTACTTTTTAGCAATATCACTTTTTAGAAAAAGAAAAAATATTGAACGCTACTTCTGGGCATTTACAATAGGACTTATTCTCGTTGTGATTTACGCCATTACCAAACAGGCATCCATAAATCTCTTTTCAAAACATGCTGCTGCCGTTTCGGCCTACCCCTTTTTCAACGACCACACCTCCTATGCTGCAGCCATAGCCTTTGTAATTCCCATGCTAATTGGCTTTTTTAAACTTGAGATGTCGCAATTTAAGAAGGTGCTTACAGTTGGTTTAATACTCTTCTTTACTGCTGCGCTTATTCTATCCTACACCAGAGCTGCTTGGCTAAGCCTAATATTTGGCGGTGGAGTATACCTTCTCATTCGATTCCGTATTAGGCTGCGCACAATAACCTTGATTTCACTGTCAATCGGAGCCTTTGTGTTCAGCTTTCAGAATCAAATTACCAGCACACTGGAGCGAAACAAGGCGGTTTCAAGCCATAACCTTCTGGAACACATTCAGTCCATTACCAACATCCGCTCCGACGACTCCAACGCTGAGCGAATTAATCGGTGGCACTCCGCCATTGAACTATTCAAGGAGAGGCCTATCATGGGCTGGGGACCTGGCTGTTACACCTTTGTATACGCTGGCTTTCAAATTGCCAACGACAGAACCTCCATTAGCACCAACAGGGGAGATGGCGGGAATGCCCACAGCGAATATCTAGGTCTTCTTTCGGAGGCAGGGATTCCTGCATTGCTGCTCTATATTCTAATTTTGGGTCTCGTTTACTACAAGGGTATTCGATTCTACCAATCCACCAGTAACCAAGCAATGAAAAGCATCGTAATAGCCTCACTGGTTGCCATTTCAACCTACGTTATGCACAGCACGCTAAACGACTTTTTGGATGTGGATGAAATTGCTGCTCCTTTCTGGGCCTTTGCAGCGGTGGTAGTTGCCGCCGACCTATACTACAAGGAAGCTAAGCTTGCTAACAGCTAGCTAAATTGAAGCCCAACAATGGAGATATCATCAAAGACCTCGGCATTGTCGGTATTTAGGCGTTGTGTCTCAATTATTGACTGAAGGTTGTCCTCCACCGAACGATTATTAGCCACTTGATTCTCAATGGCTTGAAGGTTAAATTCCACCACAGTATCGCGGAGTACCTCCACCAACCCATCGGTATAGCAAAGAATCTTTGAGGAAGGAGCAATTTCGATCTTCCCTCCATTGATTGTTGGAATCTCCTCCAGCATTCCCAAGCCAATGCAGCCGCTTGAAAGAAGGGATAGCTTTTTTAACTTCATATTGTAGAAAATGGGGGGATTGTGGCCTGCATTAACATACTCGAGCATGTGAGTACGCTCGTTATATCGGGCTATGAAAAGCGTGATAAACTTCTCCCCCTTTGCCGTGTCGAACACCCGCTCGTTGAGCTTTTCAATAAGTCGGTGTAGCGAAATTTCCTTAGTAAATAGGGCTCGCAGGGATGCCTGAAAGTTGGACATCAGAATGGCGGCAGAAATTCCCTTTCCAGAAACGTCAGCAATACAAAAGCCGAACTGTTCCTTTCCCATCTTCACCACATCGTAGTAGTCGCCTCCAACCTCAAAGTGGGGGCGGTAGTATGCAGCCATTTTCACCTTTGAGTCGTTAACTAAGCTCTCCTCCAACGGAATAAGCATGGCCTGCATGCGTGAAGCCAATTCCAGCTCCTTACGCATGGCTTCCTGTCGCAAACTCTCCTCGAAAAATCTAATATTTTCGACAGCCACCATCATAATTATGGAGAGCGTTTGTATAAAGTTAAGGTGCTTAATGGACGCGCTTACTCCCTTCTCTTCGTCGTCGATGTCGCCAATAAAAACGAAGGCAAGTGGTTTGTCATCCTGAATAATGGGAATAATTAGGTCGAAGTCGGACATCACCGGCTTGGAGCTGGTGCCAGTGAAAGTAATCTCCGAAATGGGAAGCAGCTCCTCCTCTACGTTTATTTGCTGCTCAGCACCCTCGGGAACGCCAAAACGGAGTATGCATTCCCACCCATTCTCATATTTGTAGAAGAAGAGGATACGATCAATCCCAAGGTCATCCCGAAGAATTTCCTCATACCTAGCAAGCAAGCCCTGGGTCGAACGACTCTTGTTAATGGCTTGGGTAAACGACAGAAGGGTATTCAACTTAAAAGTTGAAAGCTTAAGTCGCTTAAGGGAGGCGTTTACGCTCATGACATAATTAAATAGGTCCTCCGAAAACAGGTCACCCTCAAGGAAACCATTCTACCTTGAGGGTAGCTTCTGAAACATTTATGGTTCAGAAACCGGTCTATTCACCTGTATAAATTTAAGACAAAAAAAGCGAAAGTCAAGAGGTAAAGGAGATGAACTACCAGTTAATTTTACTTTGCACGCTCAGCATATTCCCTAGCGCGGGTATCGATTTTAATTCGCTCACCAGTATTAATAAAAAGTGGAACTCGAATTATGGCACCCGTTTCTACAGTTGCAGGTTTAAGCGCGTTAGAAGAGGCAGTATCGCCCTTTAATCCAGGTTCGGTATAGGTAACCTCCAACTCAACAAAAGCAGGAAGTTCGCAGGTCAGCGCCCGCTCCTCTTCGGTATGAAACATAACCTCAACAATATTGCCCTCTTTCAGCAAATCAGCGCTTTCGATCATCTCACCGGGTAGTGAGATTTGCTCAAAAGTTTCCTGATGCATAAAATGATAGCCCATATCGTCATTGTATAGATACTGATATGGTCGACGCTCGACCCGAATGGTATTAATTTTTTCACCTGCCGAGAATGTGTTCTCTATTACCCTGCCATCCTCTAGGTTTTTCATCTTTGTTCTTACAAAGGCTGCTCCCTTGCCGGGTTTTACGTGCTGAAATTGAACAATTGCGTACAATTTTCCGTTGAATTCTAGGCAAAGGCCATTTCTAAAATCTGCTGTGGTAGCCATAAAATAAACTTTGTATTATGATGCAAAAGTAGCTAATTGCAAAAAATAAGTCGCGCAAAACTAGTTAATTATAACGCAAATTCAGCAAACATAGAACCTCTTTTTCAAAAAAAAAGCGGTAACCTTTGAGGAACCACAATTTTGAACTAGGTTTGTAATCGCCTCATACATGTAAAACCAGAAGTTAGATTAGAATGGGTAAAATTAAGCTGAACGTTCTTGGAATTTCGTACAGCCAGACTCAATCCGGAGCTTATGCTCTTGTGCTTAGTGAGGAAAACGGTACAAGAAGAATACCAATAATAATTGGTGGGTTTGAAGCACAAGCTATCGCCATACAACTTGAAGATCTAGTTCCTCCTCGACCACTAACTCATGATCTCTTTCTGAACTTTGCTCGCACCTTTGGTATTGAGCTGCTGGAGGTAAATATTTACAAGTTGGAGGAAGGAGTTTTCTACTCCAATCTTCTCTGCTTCGATGGCGACAAGGAGCTGACCATTGATGCCAGAACCTCCGATGCCATAGCGCTGGCATTACGCTTTAAGTGCCCCATTTTTACTACAGACGCAATTATCGAAAAAGCAGGAATAGTATTAGATCCAGAAGAAGAAGCCTCCACAAAGATGTCCCAACCGGTACCCACCCATAATCCTGACGATGAGGAATCAGAGATGTATAGGAATCTCACGCTGCCTGAGTTGGAAGCACTGCTTAAGGAAGCCATCAATAACGAGGACTACGAAAAAGCCTCCAAGGTTCAGGAGGAGATAAATAAACGATCCTAACACCTCTATTCGTTTCAACTCAGCGATTCTATTATCAAAAACAAGACAGAAAATACGGCAGTTGAAAACATGGAGAAACCACCCATAATATTAGGACTTAACTAAAAATAAGACAGAGATGAAAGGTTGGCTAAAAGCGCTTCTATTCTTCGTGGCTTGGATAGTTACACAGGTATTGGTAACGGCGCCAGTCATGTATTTTCGAGCAAAATATGGTATTGAGCAAAATGACAGCTTTGTGTTCTGGATGACATTCATTACCTATACCATCCAGTTGGCTACTACGCTAGGGATAGCTGCTATTTTTATCAAATATATCGACAAAACTAAATTCGTTGACCTAGGCTTTCGCCTTCGAAAAAGGTGGTCGCACTTAGCCTTTGGATTACTCGGCGGTTTTGTATTTATTAGCCTAGGATCTGGCATTCTGATACTCCTTGGGGCAATTACCATTCAGGATGTTCACTTTATACCAGTTTCTCAACTTCTATGGATTGTTCTCTTTGCCATGGTCGCGGTGAATGAGGAGACATTTGCTCGAGGTTACCTGCTCCGAGCGCTCATGGAGTCGACAGGAAAATATTGGGCACTGCTTATTTCGGCTATTGTGTTTGCCGGGCTGCATGGTTTAAACCCCAACATGTCATGGATTGCCATGATAAACCTACTCATTGCTGGAATACTGCTTGGCGTTTACTACATCCATTTTAAAAACCTTTGGTTCTCAATTGGCATTCACCTTACCTGGAACTACTTTCAGGGACCCGTTTGGGGATACCACGTTAGCGGAACTACTACCAGCGGAATCTTCACCTTGCAGGAGAGCGGTTCTACCCTAATAAACGGTGGCGAATTTGGCTTCGAGGGTTCGCTGGTTTGCACCATAATGATGCTTGTTGCCATTGTTGCCATCGACCTTTGGGCTAGGAGAGAAAAGCGCAAGGAGGAATTGATTGTGGAATAGCCAAGGTTGTTTAACCGATCCTATACAAACCCATAACCATAGACACAAACTTCACAATTCGTTAATATTCAGGCACTATACATTCGCTGGTAATTAAAGATTTATTAACAACAACTTTCCATTTACTAAAGTAAGAGGTGCTATCATTGCGGGTGATTATTCACTAAAATGCCCTAATGAATACAGCCCTGTTACACCCACTAACTTTCCATGCTGAGTTAAAGAATGAGTTGGAAGGTTTTCTAACAAATCAAAAGTTAAGATTTCCTGAAGATGAAGTGCTTGTAATGGATATGCACTGCCACGACTACAACAGCGACATTCCTGACGAGCTGTTGGGTCGAATTCTAAACGTGCCAGAAACATGGCTCCCCACAAAAGATCTGCTTGAGACGCTAAGCAATCATGGCTGCACTGCCTACACCATAACCAACCATAACAATGCCCGTTCGTGTTTCGAGCAAAAGGCTCTTGGAGTTGATGTTCTTACCGCCTCAGAATTCAGCTGTATGGTGCCAGACTTTCAAATTGGTATTCACGTGCTCACCTACGGTTTTACACAAGAGCAGGAAAAAGAGCTGAATAAACTTCGCATCAACCTATACTCATTTCTGGACTACACCCACAAGCATAACATACCCACCGTATGGGCACATCCGCTTTACCACTACACGGTTAAGGAGATGCCCTCCATGGCATTCTTCAACAAAATGTCACTCATCTTCGAGCGGTTTGAGGTGATTAATGGCCAGCGCGACACATGGCAAAACATGTTGGTGAAGGTTTGGATAGAGAGCCTTACTCCCGAACGAATTGACGAGCTAGCAAAGGAAACCGGTATTGACCCTGCCCTGTATTGCCACAATCCTTACCGGAAAACCATTACCGGCGGCTCCGACAGCCACATGGGCATATTCGCTGGGCTTGCTGGAACCTATTTGCATGTGCCAAATCTCAAGGAGCGCAGGAAAACTCAACCACTATCGGAACTTGCCTTGGAGGCAATTCGGGAGGGCCGCATGGCTCCCTATGGCTCCCACAACAACAGCGAAAAGCTCACCGTTGCATTTCTAGAATACTTTTTTCAAATTGCGCTTTACAGCAAGGACCCCGGCCTACTTAGAATTCTGCTTCATAAAGGAACTACGCGTGATAAGCTCATTGCCATTGGAGTATCCAACGGTTTCGCTGAACTTAAGCGCCACAAGATAACCATGAACTTCATCGAGATGTTTCACAAATGCTTCTGTGGTGTAACACCTCACTTCACCAAGCGATGGTTTGTCCCCAAAGTTTATAAGCCCATTTTCGATGAAGCCATAAAAATTGCCGACACGCGTAACGAAAAACCGGAGTTGATGGTTGAAACATTTAGAACCTCCATCTCCGCTATTTTTGAACAGCTAAACATCATTCTTGCCCAACGGCTGACAACAAAGTTGGAAGCACTCCTATCGAGCGGAGCCAAAGAGAAACTAAACCTCAACCATCTCATCGAAAGTTTTGAGGTACCGAGCCAATTCCGCACCATCCTTGATAGCTCGAAAAGCGGGAACGGTATACAACAAATCAACGGCATGACAACTATGAACGTGTCAGCCTTTCTTGACGGGCTCTCCTTCCCCTTCCTCACAGCAGCACTCGTACTAGGAGCGACCTTTACTAGCGCTCACGTAATTTACAATACACGGCCGCTACTCAACTCCTTTGCTAACCAAATGGGACGATTCCGTCACCCCAAGCGAATGCTTTGGCTAACCGACACTTTTGAGGATAAAAACGGCGTAGCACTCGTTCTCAAATCCATTCATCAGGAGATAAAGCGGAGAAATCTACCTATCGACCTGCTTGTATGTAGCAGCACTCTTGAACCCGACGACCACCTTATCGTTGTTAAGCCCCAGGCAGAGTTCAACATCCCGTTCTACGAACAGCAACCGGTCCGTATTCCAAATGTGCTGGAAATTCACGACCTGTTTCTGAATGGTGAGTATGACCGTATTATGTGCTCCACTGAAGGAGCCATGGGCCTTATTTCGCTCTATTTGAAGAATGCCTACTCCGTCCCCACACACTTCTACATCCACACCGACTGGATTATGTTTGCCCGCAAGGTGCTCAATTTCGACGTTCATAACCTCAACCGGTTTCGCCGATTACTACGAGCATTTTACGGCAGCTTCGACAGCCTGTTTGTACTCAACACCGACCAACAAAAATGGCTCACCGGAAAGAGCATGGCCTTTGAGCCTGAGAAAGTATTCCTTACCGCTCACTGGGCTGACGAAGGATTTGAACCAAAACAAAAGTCGAAAGCTGAAATTTTTGGAGTTGAAGAGCATGAAACGGTAGTTCTATTTGCTGGTAGAATTAGCAACGAAAAAGGAGTAATGGAACTCCCTGCTATTTATGGTGAAGTAAGAGCACAATACCCATCCGTTCGCTTTGCCATTGCAGGAACAGGCCCAGCGGAACCTGAATTAAAAGAAGCCTTGCCCGAAGCGATTTACCTTGGCTGGGTAGATCATAACGAATTGGTGGATGTATACTCGGCAGCAGATCTGCTCATTCTTCCCTCAAAGTTCGACACATTTGGATGCGTAGTGCTCGAGGCCTTAAGCTGTGGATTACCTGTTGTTGCTTACAAAACAAAAGGGCCAAAGGATATCATTCTGGATGGTGAAAACGGCTATCTCTCCCCTAGCAGGACCGATATGGTAAAAAAGATAGGGCAATTCATCCAAAATCCAGACTTACAAAAAACATTTAAAGTGGCAGCATTGGAGCGAGCTAAGTTCTTCAGCACCGATAGAATAGTAAACCAACTACTTCAGGATGTTAAGCTAGCATAGGTTAGAATGTCCAAAGGAGGGAAGCAATCCAAGAATTGGATATGGTGGAAGCATGGGGTAGTATACCAAATCTACCCCCGTAGCTTTTATGACTCCAACGGGGACGGCATTGGCGATATCCCTGGAATTATTCAAAAGTTAGATTATCTCACCTCTCTTGGCATCGATGCCGTATGGCTTTCTCCCGTATATGAATCACCCATGTACGATTTTGGCTACGATATCCGCAACTACCGGAACATCGACCCAATTTTTGGCACTCTCCACGATTTTAAGGTATTGCTGAAAGAGGCTCATCATAGAAACATTCGGATTATAATGGATATGGTGATGAACCATACCTCACACCAGCATCCTTGGTTTTTGGAATCGAAGGCATCGCGGAGCAATGCAAAGCGAAATTGGTATATCTGGTCCAATGGCAAGGGACCTCTGCCGCCCAACAACTGGCTTTCAGCTTTTGGCGGAAGTGCTTGGGAATGGGATTCATCAACCGAGCAGTACTACATGCACTCCTTTCTTAAGGAACAACCCGACCTAAACTGGCGCAACGAGGAGATGGCCGACACCTTTTTTCAGGAGATAACCTTTTGGCTCAACCTTGGCGTAGATGGTTTCCGACTGGATGTTATTAACTGGATTGGAAAAGATAAAAAGTTTCGAGACAATCCATTCTGGCTTAAACTTCTTGGCATTCAGAAGCACCAATACGACCGTAACAGAGCCATCTCGCACAAGGTGGTTAAACGGTTACGCAAGCAACTTGATGCGCACAAAGACAAACTGCTCGTTGGGGAGGTATTTGTCTTTCCTCCCGGTAATCCAGCACTTGCAGCGAGTTATCTGGGAAAGAACAATGACGAACTGCATCTCGCATTCGATTTCTCGCTCATTTACCGCTGGTGGAGCGCAAAGTTGTTTTACAAATGCTTAAAGCGCTGGTACGATCATATTCCAGAGAACGGATGGCCGGCACTGGTACTCTCCAACCACGATATGCCTCGCGCTATTAGTCGTTATGGCAAAGGAAGAGAAAAGACAAAAAAGGCACGGGTAGCCGCATTTTTAATTCTAACCGCCAAAGGAACACCGTTTCTCTACTACGGGGAAGAGATTGGAATGCCCAACTTAAAATTACCTAAAAGTCAAATCAGTGATCCGCTGGGCAAACGCTACTGGCCTATCTATCCAGGAAGAGATCCGTCAAGAGCACCAATGCAGTGGAGCAGCGAGCGCTACGCCGGATTTTCAACAACCACTCCTTGGATTAAGGTGGACCCTTGCTACAAAAAAGTGAATGTCGAAGATCAACAAAAGGACCACCACTCCTTGTTGAATACCTACCAAAAACTCATTCAACTTCGGAAAAAAAGTTGGGCGCTTCAAGCTGGCGATCATCAGTTTGTAAAAACCGGAAGAAATGGGATACTCGCCTACCTAAGGATTTATGGCAGTGAGAAGATGCTTGTTGTACTCAATTTTTCTGGGCAGGAAAGGGAAGCAGAAATTCCAGAAAAGAGTGGTATTGAATGGGCTGTGGTTGCAGCCACCCACCTGCCTGTTGGTACCTATTTTGAAAAACTACAGTTTAAGTTAAACCCTTACGAGGCAATCGTCCTCAAAAAATTGCCCAGTTAACAAACAGAATGCAAGCCTGTTTGTTTATATATTAAGGTAATGCAGACAATGGTTTATACCGTTTCCTTTAATAAGGATATGCCTCCAATAGGGTCGATATTTGACACTTGAAAAACGCCTTTGCACGGTAAAATGAGACCATCGATAAAACAGCAACCCACCAAAAAAATAGGCAAGCAATAAAAAAGCTACTTTTGCCAACCATGGGTGATTCGTGAAAGAGTAATTGTGGAAACATTTTGACCACAAATTTTTCGGCCATTGGATGAACACCTGAAAATATTTTGCAAATGATAAAGGCAGAAAACATTAGTAGTGTAGCCATCGTTTCGAAGAACGAGAAAATTCCTTATGGTCAACTTTTTGGACATATTGCGGAATTAGCCCAAACCTTTTCTGGAAAAGGCTATACGAGAGTAGCCATCTACGCCGAAAACAGGCCAGAGTGGATTTATGCGTTTTATGCAGCTTGGAAGAATGGATGCACCGTTATTCCCATTGACTTCTCGGCAGCTGCCGATGATGTTGCCTACATCATTAACGACTGCAAGCCCGACTTGCTTTTCGCCAGCAACACTACAAAAGAGGCCCTAGAGAAGATTCAGCCCAACCTTCAGCATATACCTGAAATTGCTTTTCTCAACGAGCAAACTTTCTCACAAAACAGTCTGGAAACAGGTGTCAATCAGCCAGCGGATATTGAAAGCACTGCCGTAATTATCTACACCTCTGGAACCACTGGAAACCCAAAAGGGGTAATGCTCTCATTCAGGAATTTGCTGGCAAACATTGAGGCAGTTTCCAAAGACGTTAAGATTTTCGATGCCAACAGGCAGGTTCTCATTCTACTGCCACTACACCACATCTTCCCACTAGTCGGCTCCTTAGTAGCGCCGCTCTTTGTTGGTGCATCGGTAGTTATTGCACCCTCCATGCAGTCATCAGATCTGCTAGAAACTCTAAAGCAAAACGAGGTAGCCATCATGATTGGCGTTCCTCGGCTCTACGAACTACTATTTAAGGGGCTAAAAGCCAAACTTGACTCGAGTTTTGTGGCACGAAACCTCTTTGCCATCGTTCGCCGGCTTCACAGCCCAAAGCTTTCACGAAAAATTTTCAAGAAGGTGCACGACGGGTTTGGAGGTCATTTGGAAATAATGGTTGCTGGTGGTGCTGCCTTAAACAAGGAAGTTGGACGCTTCTTCAGAGACCTCGGGTTCGATGTGCTCGAAGGGTATGGCATGACCGAAGCCTCTCCTATGATTACCTTCACCCGACCGGGCAAGCTGCATATTGGCTCCCCCGGCCAACCACTGCCCAATATGCAGGTTGAAATCCGTGACGGAGAAATTGTGGCAAAGGGTCCCAACATAATGCAAGGCTACTACAACCGCCCCGAAGAAACCGCTGAGGTGGTAAAGGATGGATGGCTCTATACAGGAGACCTTGGCCGCATTGACAAAAAAGGGTATCTCTACATTACCGGACGAAAGAAAGAGATAATTGTTTTATCGAACGGAAAAAACGTTAATCCTGTGGAGTTGGAAGCCAAGCTCGAAAAGGCAAGCCCTTGCATTCGCGAAGCAGGAGTTTTCATGAGCAACGACCAACTTCACGCGGTTATTCTTCCGGACCTACAAGTCACTGGAGAGAAAGAGATTAAGGATATTGAAAAATATTTCAGAGAAGAGGTTATACAGGATCTAAACAGCAAACTGAGCTCCTACAAACGAATAATGCAGTTTACCATCATAAGGGAAGAGCTTCCAAGGACAAAGTTGGGAAAGATTCAGCGCTTTAAACTTTCTGAAATGGCCGAAAAGCCAACACGAGGCAAGGAGCAAGTAGCGCAACCCACTACGGTAGAATACCTAGCCGTTAAGACATTCATCGAAAGCCAGGTCGACATGGACATTTCACCCAACGACCACATCGAATTCGACATTGCTCTCGATTCACTTGGAAAGTTGAACCTGATAGACTACATCGAAAAAACCTTTGGCGTAACTATTGAGGAAGACCGACTTCTTAAGTTTCCTTCGGTAAAGGATATTTCGGAATACATCAGCGAGAAAAAGAAATGGTTTAAGGAGGGTACCCACAACTGGTCGGAGGCACTTCGAGAGAAGGTGGACGTTAAGTTACCCAAAACCTGGCCCACACAAAACTTCCTCAAAAACGTTTTCAAAACATTCTTCAAGCTTTACTTCCGCTTCCACGGCGAAGGCATGGAGAATATTCCGATGGGTCCTTGTATTATTGCACCCAACCATCAAAGCTTTTTCGATGGACTTTTTGTGGCAGCTTTTCTTCGACGAAAGATTATGAAGAAGACCTATTTTTACGCTAAGAAAAAACACGTGAACAATGGTTTTCTGCGATTTATGGCCAACACAAACAACGTAATTGTGATGGATACCAATAAGGATTTACTGGAGTCCATTCAAAAGTTGGCAGAGGTGCTTAAAAATGGCCGAAACATCATCATCTTCCCCGAAGGCACCCGTACCACTACAGGCGAGGTAGGTGAATTTAAAAAGACATTTGCCATTTTGAGCACCGAGTTAAATATTCCGGTGGTGCCCGTGGCCATTGAAGGAGCATTCGACGCCCTTCCGCACGGATCAAAGTTTCCGAAGATTGGCACCAAAGTTCATATCAAATTTTTACCGGCCGTTTATCCAGAAGGTAACACTCCAGATTCGTTAGCCGAAAAAGTTCAACGGGAAATAACTCAACGAATAGCAGGCTAGTATTAGCAGGGGTTGTAAAAATAAACACCATTTATGGGGCAGCTAAACCATCTGCCCCATTTTTTTATACCTTTGCGCCATCAAACAAATTATCCAAATAATGGACGATTACCACGCGGAGAATTTTAGGTTAAACTAGCTCTAGAGAGGTACTGCCAACTGCAACCTCTGTAGATCTTAATTTATGGAGGTAGCGAAAATGATTAATTACTGGCAAATCATTAAAAATGGTTTACTGCCCCTGCAGTCGTTTGTTAACGGAAGTGTAATAAACGTTGTAGCTCCCACGGCGGATGAACTCAACAGTCTTAGAACCACGTTCAACATTTCGGAAGACTTCCTAACCGACATCATGGATATTGATGAGCGATCGCGCATAGAGGTTGAGGACGATAAGATCTACATCATATACCGCGTTCCATTTTACAACCCAGAGAATGGCATTCCCTACGCTACCATGCCGCTGGGTATTATAATCTCCGAAGAGGCTTTCATCGTAATTTCGCAGCACGGCAACGATGTGCTCTCCGAAGTATTTTCGCGCACCATTCGCAAAACCAGCGAATATACCAACATGGTTGAGTTCCTTTTCAACATCATAAACCACTCCACCTCTGCCTTCCTTAAGTATCTGAAGCAGATTAACTACCAGACCAACCAAATTGAAAAAGATTTGGAGAAGTCGACAAAAAACAAGGAGCTGCACAAGCTCTTGCTCATGGAGAAGTGCCTAGTCTACTTTAATACATCACTTCGGTCGAACCTCATGCTAGTGAACAAGCTCAAAAACCCAAAGTATTTTCCATCGAGCAACATTCCGGAAGATATTGTGGAGGATATCACCATTGAAATAAATCAGGCACTACAGACCACCAACATCTACAGCGACATTTTGGCCGGCATGATGGACGCCTTTGCATCGGTTATCTCCAACAACTTGAACATCGTAATGAAGCAGCTCACCATCATTACCATCATCCTAATGATACCTACATTGGTTTCCAGCTTCTTTGGAATGAACGTGCCCAACATGTTTGAGAATAGCCACTTTGCCTTTGTGAGCATTCTTGCATTCTCTATTATTCTATCGGTTGTTGGCGTGCTGCTAATCCGCATAAAAAAGTGGATTTAGATGGTTGGCTAGTTGGCCGAAAAGCGTAAAATAGTGACATGTGAATAGTGAAAAATGTAGGGGCCCTGAGTCGGGAGATCGAAATTGTGCAGTAGCGCATCTTCAGCCAATGGCCTACCCTACAGCCTTTTCCCTAATAGTCTTACAACCTAAACCCCGAACTACCTACCATGCACCTTCTCGATATTCCTACCTTCATCATTCTACCAAAAACAAGGTAACCTAACGCAGATTCTGTTTCTAAAATCAATCTTTTGCTACATTTGCATGAGCAAAATTTGTTTATGGAAAAGAAAAAAATGCGTGTCGCCTTTATTTCAGTATTGGCAGCCATATTCTTAACCACCTTCAAAATAGTTATTGGAGTATTGACTGGCAGCTTGGGTATTCTTTCCGAAGCGCTGCACTCAACCCTTGACTTGGTTGCGGCCGTTATTACCTTCTTTTCCGTAAGAGTTTCTGATAAGCCTGCCGACAACGACCACAACTTTGGCCATGGAAAGGTGGAAAACCTATCGGCCTTCTTAGAAACTATTCTGCTGTTGATTACCTGCGTTTGGATTATCTATGAGGCCATTCATCGATTGGTTACAGGAAATACCGTTATCGAAATTAACGTTTGGAGTTTTGTTGTGGTGCTAACCTCTATTGCCATTGACTTTACTCGGTCGAGGGCACTTCTTAAGGTGGCCAAGGAGACCAATAGCCAAGCGCTAGAAGCCGACGCCCTACACTTCTCCACCGATATATGGAGCTCCACGGTGGTTCTATTTGGCCTAATCTTTGCCAGCTTTGGCATCTACCTTGCCGACCCCATTGCCGCTTTAGCGGTGGCCGCCATTGTAATCTACATTTCAGTTAGGCTTGGGAAGAAGTCGATTGAAGTGCTTCTCGATAAGGTGCCGGAGGAGACAAGGCGAAAAGTGGAGGGAATTATGGCAAAGGTTTCTGAAATCACCGCCTTTCACGACTTAAAGGTAAGAACTTCTGGCGCTGATACGTTTGTGGAGGTAAATATTCATGTCGACCCCGAACTTTCGATTGGTGAAGCGCATATGATTACCGACAAGATTGAAGATGATATCCGCGAGGCCATCCCGCGGTGTGAGGTGCATGTTCATGCTGAACCGGAAGAACTCCATGTATTCGCCACCAACATTAACAGGACAATGACTACTCAGGCCAAATCAATCTTCACCAAGAAAAAGTTGGCCAATCGATTGCACAAGAATTGATAAAAGAGAAGCCGCTACCTGATTTTTAGTGGAGCGAGAACGGCGGAGATAATCTCTTTGTAGCTATCGCCATAGTGATGGCCTCCCTTCAGAATCAAGATCTGTGCACCCAGTTTACGAAACAGCTCCTGATCCTGCTCCTCATCTTCGTCGGAGCCGTATATGCATATCTTTGGCACATAGCTCATCTTCTTCACCTCAGGCGCCACATCGTAACCACTCTCCATATCGAGGTTGAGCATGCTGCTGATGGTAACCTCAAAATCGGTTTTATCGTCAGGGGAGAGCATGGCCACCATAACTAACCTGCTTTTTAAACTTGGCGAAAGCCGATTAGCCACAAATGGAACTACATCTGCCCCAAAGGAGTAACCCATGAGCAAAATCTTTTCGCGCCCAAACTTTTTGGAGAAGAACAGCAGCAATTTTTCTGCGGCAGCAGCCGTCTCCTCCGGTGTTTTCTTCTCCCAAAAATACTTCTGCGTATCAAGCCCAACCGATGGAATTCCACGACTAGCCAGCTCGTTGGCCAGCGATTGGTCAAAATCGGTCCAGCCGCCATCGCCAGAAATAAGCAAGGCCATCAAAGGGCTACTCCCCTTAGTAGCATCTGTTTCCAAGAATGGAAGATCGGCAATCTCCGAGGCAGCAATGTTCGGCTCGGATGGCTGCACTGAACCACCAAAGGGTTTTGCCGCTTGAATACGCTGAACTGAGCTGAGCAGCACCTTTTCCCAATCCATTACTTCGCCAACCTTTTCGGGAACGCTCACATCGGCGTTTTCCATACCCTTAAAGAACTTTTGACACGCCGCAATTTCTCCATCCTTCTCCTTCCCAAAAGGGATCACCACAAAAGGTGCCAGCAACTTTGCAGAGGCCATCACCGATACTTTGCTATGCTTTGCATTCAGCAACGATTGTAGTCCCGATCCTCTACAAAACTTCTTGTTAAGATCAATGGTGGAAGAAAAACCTAGCGCAACACCACCCTTGAATGTATTGGCTGGAGCCTGGGCTATTAATGCATAAGTTAGCGTAGCACCCGCCTCCCTTCCAATCAAAATTGGCTTATGATACGTTTTTAATCCAAACTTTTTCTGAATGTATATGCTCAGATTTTCAAAGTCTGATGCAGGATAGAGACATTTGCTCTTCGACTCCACAAATAGCGTCATCAGGTGGCGCAGGTCAACGCACACCACCATTAAGTGCTGGTCGGTTATCCGTTTGGCAATTGCATCCATTTCACTTGTCCATCCACCCTTATCCGAAATAATTATGGCAACGCCCGCGGGATTTGCACCAGGATTCAACACTACAACTCTTCCAAATGGCTTATAAACAAGTGTATCGGCTTTACTCCAAGCATAACCCGAAATTGTTATAAAAACAAAGGCGATAAGTGCTAAATACCTCTTCATGGTGACCAAATATTACTGTTTAAAAACCCTAGACAAGGCAACTGGCGATTGGAGTAAGTCGTAGCCATGCTCATACACCAAATATCTATTTTGCCACTCTGGGAAGAACTTCTCCTTAAAATTTCGAAGTCCTTTATATCTTGAAAACACTCGTATCTCCTCGTATGCAAACCGCATGGTTCGTTCGGAAATATCCTTGGCGCGATCCAGTCCCGACATTGGCGCAAGGCCCATGTTCACATACTTATATCCCGAATCTTTAAAGTGAAAAAAAAGATTAACCAAAAGAAACTCCAAGGTGTCATCAGGGGCATCGGATGTCCTGCGGATTAGGTCATAGGTTGCTTCTTCTGGAACATAATCAGGGATAATATTGGCAAAAGCGATAACCTTCTCCTCTGCATTTTCGATGGTCACTACGGTTTGATTTTTCAACGTATCACTGTTAAACTTTCCTTGGGCAAATACCATTTCGGTATACCCTTGGTCGGCAAGCCAGTCGTCCGATACGGCCTTCAACTTTTGCATTAGTCCTGCCTTAAGTGGTGGTTGATACACCTTGAAACTCCACCCTGCATCATTCATGCGATTAATTGCACTCCTCATCGATCGTCTCGATCGACCTTCAATTGTAAATTCATCCAGTGCGACCACGGCCTCCTGCCCAATTAGCATGGCCTTTTTATGAATACTCCGGTAGGTCTCCAAGTACTCCTCCGGCACGCGATAAAACAGTGGCATAAGTCCATTTTGGTAGCAGAACCTATCGAACTCATGGACGGCCATCTTCATATCCTCCCTTGATTGGCACACCGGATTTTCGAGCACTACGGCGTAATTCCCGGTAATGCGGTAGGCAATAAACCCATCAACCGAAGTGGTAAAGTAGAAAAGCTTATCGGTTGAATATTTGAAGTAGTCAAGTGAGGAATTTCCAAAGCGATGCACCATACCTGTTGCCCGAGACAGTGCCTCTTCCTCCTTTTCATCCCTGAACACATAAGGGCGAAATAGGGTATAAACCAGAAAGGCAATTGAACTAATACCGGCAAAGTTGATGGATAGAAGAAAGTTTCTGGCAAACTTATCATGGGCGATCAAGTCGGGAGGGTTTTGCAGAAAAAATCCCTGCACGGTATAGTAAGCCGATTGGCTCAAACTAAAATCATGATGAAAATGCTTCTTATCGAGGTAGTAGAATCCCACAATTCCGTAGAGCATAACCACCGCCGCCGAGAACAGGGCTGTCTTGACTCCTAGAATTCGCAGCGAGGGATTGCTACGAACATAATACTGCTTTCGGGTTAACCACAGCGACAGCACAAGAAGCATGGCAAACATTGCCTCCTCATAATCGATAGCCTTGGTGAGGTTGGCGGCAATGGAAACGATGGCCAGCACCATGGCCACATTCCAAGTTATGCGCAATCCCTTTAGCAGAAAGGCTGAGGTGGCTAGCAAGAATATTCCGGACGCAAGGGTAAAGTAAACCGATGCATTGATGGCGGACATGGGTAAAAAATCTCGGATAAGTGCAAAACGCTCTGGAATGGCAGGTGTAACAGCCGACACAATGTTTATCACACCCAAAAAGAAAGTTAGAAGCGATGGTACTACTCGAAGAACGAGACTATTGCGAACAAGCACAAAGCTGAGGGCACCTCCAATTAGCGGGAGCCAAAACTCGAAGAACCGGTAAAGGAATGTTATTGAAACAGCCTCCATGGTGGAAAAGCCAAACCGGGTGAGGATAAAAGCTAACGAGAGTTCTATGGCTCCAAGACCTCGGAGAAATGGCGAGAGGAGGAGAAAAAGTATGGATACGATGTAGCCGATTATTGCAGCCTCCCAGCTACCTACAAAACCCAATGCCTTCATGGCAATCCATAGGTGACCTATTCCGCAAAACTCAATAAAGACAGAGGTGATGATGGTTAAGATAAACGACTTTACCTTGAACGACTGAGCCTGTACCTCCTCAATAACCGACGCAAACTGAGGACTAAACCGAACAATGATTCGATACACCACACGTCCCTTAATGGCCGATCGAAAAATCCAATATAAGAGGGCAACAAAGGCGACTATTCCAGTAAATGCATACACCTCCCCGCTCGAAAGATTTTTAGTAATAGCAAGGTAGAGGAGGCTGGGAATAGCCACTAAAATAACGGAGACAATTCCTACGATAGCATAGATGCTCGAGGCAATGTGAATCTGCGTTTTAGAAATATTCTGCTTTTCAATGGGCTTGGTAAAAAAGGCCAACGAGGAGATACCTCCTGCCGGCAAAAAAATGCTAATAAAATTTCGTTTAAGGAAAAGAAGTATGGCGTTTCGAAACCCAATTTTACAGCCCAGCGATCGAAAACTGAAGACATACATCAATGCCTGCAACAAAACATAGGTCAAGGTTATTACCAGCCCTAGGAGTACCCAAGATGCACTTGCGTTGGTTAGAGCACTCTTGATATTCTGAAATTCCGCACCCTGGTGAAGGAAAAAGTATATGGCCACCGAAAGGAAAAATGCAGCAATGATAAACTGAATGAGCATTTTTCGATTTTCAGAAATCAACTTCTGAAAGCCAAGCTGGGCTGTCAATCTCTTTAATACATGGCTGTGCTGCATAGATTATCAGTTAGGCGCATTTGTAAACAGAAAAAAGAACGTAAAGTTAGAAAGAAGCCCTAATCACTAGGCATCGTTTGCATAATTTAACGTTCCCGACTCATCCTTCTTTATTCCACAATATATCAATTTTTATCAGGCAAAGCAAGCATTGCTAAGTGCCTATCAAAAGAAACATCATCCTTTTCTATCCATGCTTCAACGCCATGAGAATAAAAATAGAATTCAATTGCAGCAACCTGATTCGGCCAATTAAAATTATATTGAATAGAAAAAAGAAAAGGTAATTTGGTCATCCTATTCATTCATTCGCTATTTTAGAGGGAAAATTATATTGATCCTTGTCATGAATTGCCACAATGTTAAATACGATAAAAATCGACCTAAACATTTATAACTAGTTCAAAAAACAAACTTTATGAAAAAAGGATTACTGCTTGGCCTAATGGGGACCCTACTCTTTCCCTTGGCTGCATCTGCCAGTGAGGCCGACCTAAAGATCCCCGAGCTGAGTGCAGGGCAAAACCATCTCTTAATGATCGGCATTCTGGTGTGCATTCTTGGTTTTGTCTTCGGAATATACCAGTTTTTGAAAGTAAGAAGAATAAAGGCACACTCTTCAATGCTTGAAGTTGGCCAAATTATCTTCGAAACCTGCAAAACCTATCTTTTGCAGCAGGGCAAGTTTTTAATTCTTCTTTTCACCTTTATTGCCCTATTTATTTCGTTCTACTTTGGAGGGCTCCAGAGCACCTCATTTGGAGGTGTAATGCTCATCCTCATGTGGACGGTAATTGGGGTATTGGGCTCCTATGGTGTTGCATGGTTTGGAATTCGCATGAATACCCTCGCCAACAGCCGCATGGCCTTCGCCTCCCTCGAGCGCAAACCACTCAAACTCCTCAACATTCCGTTGGATGCAGGTATGAGCATTGGTGTGGTGCTCATTTCGGTGGAGCTCATTATGATGCTTACCATACTGATATTTGTTCCTCGGGAGTATGCCGGTGCCAGCTTTATTGGCTTTGCCATTGGTGAATCGCTTGGAGCCAGCGCCCTTCGTATTGCAGGAGGTATCTTCACCAAGATTGCTGATATTGGTTCGGACCTGATGAAGATTGCCTTCAACATTAAGGAGGACGACCCGCGCAACCCCGGCGTTATTGCCGACTGCACTGGTGACAATGCTGGTGACAGCGTTGGACCAACCGCCGATGGTTTTGAAACCTATGGTGTTACCGGCGTAGCTCTCATCTCCTTCATCGTTCTTTCGGTTACCAGCATTCAATACCAAACGGAGCTGCTCACCTGGATCTTCGCCATGCGTATCCTCATGATTGGCACCTCCATTTTTTCGTTCTGGATTAACAGATACATCAGCAACCTCCGCTATAGCACCAAGGATGATATCGACTTTGAGCGACCACTCACCAACCTCATTTGGATCACCTCCATTATGTCTATCCTAGTTACTTACGCCATCAGCTACATTCTAATTGGTCCAGGAACTGTTCTTGGAACCGATGATTCCAGCTTATGGCTCGTACTCTCCTCGATCATCAGCTGTGGAACATTAGGTGCTGCGCTTATTCCGGAGTTCACCAAAATTTTCACCAGTCCAAAGTCGAAGCACGTGAACGAGGTTGTTCAAGCTTCCCGCGAAGGTGGAGCATCTCTCAACATTCTCTCGGGTTTGGTTGCCGGTAACTTCAGCGCCTTCTGGATGGGCATGGTATTCTTTGTGCTTATGTTCCTAGCCTACTTCTTTAGCCAATTTGGTCTACATGCCATTATGGGCTACGAAACCATCTTTGCATTTGGTTTAGTGGCCTTCGGATTCTTGGGCATGGGACCAGTTACAATTGCAGTAGATAGCTACGGACCGGTTACCGATAATGCACAATCGGTGTATGAACTTTCGCTCATTGAGGGAAGACCAAATGTTGCTGCCGAAATTGAAAAGGATTTTGGGTTTAAACCCGATTTTGAAAAGGCAAAGCACTACCTCGAAGCCAACGATGGTGCCGGGAATACCTTTAAGGCAACCGCTAAGCCTGTTCTTATCGGAACGGCGGTTGTAGGTGCCACCACCATGATATTCTCGCTAATTCTGGTGATCAAAAACACCCTTGGTATTCAGCCCGAGATGGTGCTTAACCTGCTCAATCCATGGTCGATCCTTGGATTTATTGCCGGTGGTGCAGTTATTTACTGGTTTACCGGTGCATCAATCCAGGCCGTTTCTACCGGAGCTTACCGTGCCGTAGAGTATATTAAGCAGCACATTAACCTCGATCCCGGAGCCAGCGCATCGGCCAGCACCGAGAACTCCAAGGAGGTGGTGAAGATCTGCACCCAGTATGCGCAAAAGGGGATGATCAACATCTTTATTGCCATATTCTCGTTTGCCATTGCCTTCTCGTTTATGTCGGCTCCTTCCGGAACGGGTGATCCGGTTAAGGCAGCATCGGTATCTCTATTCATCAGCTACCTCATCTCCATTGCCGTATTTGGATTGTTCCAGGCCATCTTTATGGCTAACGCTGGTGGTGCCTGGGATAATGCCAAGAAGGTGGTAGAGGTAGACCTTCAGGAGAAGGGAACCCCTCTCCATGAGGCAACCGTTGTAGGCGATACCGTTGGTGACCCATTTAAGGACACCTCCTCCGTTTCGCTCAACCCCATTATCAAGTTCACCACGCTGTTTGGTCTGCTTGCCATGGAGATTGCCATTTCGGAGCGCTTCCGCGACATTGCTCCATACGTAGGCGTAATATTCCTAATTATCGCGCTGGTATTTGTGTGGAGGTCGTTCTACAGCATGCGAATTCCTAAAAAGTAAGATAGTTCTTGCACTAATTTGAAGAGGGATGCCTGTTGAGCGTCCCTCTTTTTTGCCCAGCCATTAAAAACCTTTTTGATTGTTTTTAAATAGCAGAAGATGAGTGGCATAAGCGATTTGCGGGTTAATAATATTTCGTTGAATTTTCTACTAATTCTCCATCAATCCAATCCTCTGTGTACCATATCTTTTTTGATTTTCTGGTTTCACTACTTGAATATTTAGTCATCTTCCCATGTCTTTTCCCATATCGATACATTTCGGTGTAATTAACTACATTTCCTATTTCATCAGAATAATGCCCATTAGCCGACCAATAATGGGTTTGCAAACCATGTAAATGACCATTGTAGTAGTTCTCAATACTTGTCAGAATATATTCTTCTGAAGAATAGTAATTCGCTTCGAACCTTCCATAGTACTTCCACTTACCATGCTTATTACCATCTACGTATAGACCTTCAGCAATAACTTCACCGTACTTATCGTAATACTTACAACTGCCATGATAATTACCGTTAAACAATTTTGAAGTTACGATTCTTTCTCTACCGTTCATTTCTTGTACTGGTTCAGTCTTAATATTTTCGTCAATAACTGTTAAATCAAAAGGATTACCATTTTTGTAATTTATAGTTTTATATATTTTCCCCTCAGGGGTATAGTATTTGCAGATACCATCTAAATAACCATATTTAAATCTCCCATTCACATAGATTCTATCATTATAGTATATTGAAAAACTACCATTAAATACACCATATAGTTTTTCTTCACCTAAACTACCATCTAAAAAACCATTAGTAACGATTTTATCTTTACCAACTTTAATATCCATTGAATAAGATTCATAATATTCTTTTTGAGTGTTAAAATGATTAGTTATTAATAGAATAGAATCATAGTTTATAGAATTATCAAATTTGCAATAGAATGCTATCTGTTTGTCTTTTGCAAACCACTCTCCTCTCATGATACCATTTTCCACAAGACCTTTTGATTTGGCAATCCCATTTTCATCAAACAGTTCATGCATACCTGTCTTGAGGTAAATTGTATCACCCCCAACTATTTCAAATGAATCTTTTCGAATGAAGTAAATTTCATAAGGGATTTTCTCCCCATGGGCATTGTATTGATAAGTAATAACTCGTTTAATATTGGGATTATAAGTAAACTTTGAGTATAGATTGACATTGAAGAATTGAGAAGCCATAATTAAAATAGGGAAACTTAGCATTATTAATGAAGAAATCAGTTTGGAAAACTTTAATTGAAGTGCTTTAAACAAAAAAAGGTAGATAACTATTGAAATTGGTATTATTAAGAGAATTGAAATGTAAGAATTATCAAGACTACCTAAGTAAATTCCCATTGCAACTAAATATATTAATGAAGCAATACTGATGTATTGTGCAATCTTGTCTTTGGGAAATGCTTTATTTTCAGAATTTTTAATTTCTAGATTGGAATCGTTCACCCCTTCTGTATTTAACACCTCATTCTCTTGATTTGACCCATCTTTTAAAATTGACGATTCTTCAGAATGAAGAAATTTCGCTTTTGATAGAACTTTCTTTTTCAGGGTCTGAAATTCATCTTCACTTATAGCTCCTTGGTCTAAAAGTTTCTTAAGTCTATTAATTTCTTCTGCTGAGTTCATATTTATTTAATTTAAATGCATTAATAATATTCAAATTAGTCCCTTCTTTAGGATTTATCTTTCTTTTTCATCGAACCCCAACCTGCAACGTAAAGGCCATTACCATCGTCATAGATAATCATATTGGTAAATGCTCTTGCCACCAGCGAATTATCACCATAACTACCTCCGGCTTTATCAAAATTGATATTTCTATATTTGCCGGTAGCGTTTGTATAACCTTGAACAGGACTTAGTGAAAATGTGCCACTTTCATCTGGTTGTGAAGACCATGATGGTTCATCATCGGTATAAGCAGTTTGCATCCACCCCTTGAAGTTCGTTCCAACTATTTGTAACTTATAGTGAGTATATACGCCATCTTCATGGTCGTAACCAACCCAAGTTCCTTGCATATCTTTTATTACAGCCTGTTCATCCTTAATATCAACTTTAAAAAATGAGCCAAAAATAGCCAACATTACAACTATTATTACTATAGCTCCACAGCCAATCTTTTTCATTCTTTTAAATATTAATTTTCATCAGGAGAACCACCATATATACCAGCATTATTTGGGTCACATGACACATTGAGAGGTGCTAAGGTAGGAGAACCGTCATAAGATGATGGATAATACACACAATAATCATTAACACCATTACTACTCGAGTATTTAATAATTGAATAATTTGTGCCGTCAATTCCGTACTTTTTTACAGCATTTATTACATCTTCTGGAATATTGCCATTAATTAATTGCCAAGTACCTGAAAAATGATTTCTATCGACAGTATTTTGCCCAGTCATACGTGTAACCTCACCCGATTCAAAAGTACCATCGCAATTAAGAGTTGTCCCGGTATCATCACTAACACCTTCGGTTATTGGACTTGGAATGCTACTTGTATATCTTTTCCCACAAATGTCTCGCTTTTTGACATTTGAGAAATTACTACATGACATCATTAAAATTGTTAAGATGAATAAAGTTGTAATTTTCTTCATGACTTATTATTTTAGAAAAATACCTATTGTTACAATTGCCATTATCACTCTATTGACAATGGGTTATAGTTCCACATTAGCCTCCTTTGATAAGTTCGGGAGAAGCCTGATTACACGTCATATCCAGAAGTAATGCTCTTTTACCAGAACCTCTTCCTTGCAGCAGGGTTAAGGTTTACTATTTTTACGCTAGCAACAGTCCGATTGGCACGGATAAGGACATCTATACCCGATTTCGTAATATTAAATTGATATTTCATATCTAACAGCCAGACTAAAACCATTCGCAGTGAATTCCTTAGCATTATTTTTTAGAATCTCATGAGCAGTCAGAATATGCTTCAAATCAAAGATTTTTAGCAGTATTACAATTGCTTTATTATCATTATCAAAATTAATGCCTAGGATGCGAATCTTTTGATCATCCAAATCATTCATTAAATCAAGTACATTCATAATTCTTAAGTTTTTAAAGTTGTAATTGCAGAACCATAATTAATCATTGTATGAAGTCGTCAAATTGTTTTTGGGCAGAGCCTAAAAAATATTATCCAATACGTAGGTCTTTCCTGAGATTGGGTTATAAATAGCGAATTCAATTGTTCCTCCTGTGAGTAAATTGGTATTCTTTCAACATCTAATCGAGTACCCAACCATTCAACAACTTTATTAATATTGTTAACATTATTACTCTTAACGAAAAATCTATCTATTGTGTCATTCGAATATAAATCTTTCATTTTATTGTCGAAATCGACAATTGTTGCCTTAGTTTTTGTGAAATTCCATTTTTGACCGTTTGATTGGTCGACAATTTCATCTATCATTTGCTCAACTTCTTTCATAAGGCATATGTATTACGTGCTGTTTTCGCTTAATTAATTCGTTTAACCTTTTATTAAAACAATTTCATCTGCACTAACTTGCACAAAAGTTCCTGACCCTAAAGCTCGAATTCTAATCCCCTTTTGAACATTTGGATGAATTTCAATAATTTCATAGACAACTTCATTATCAACTGCGAGTCTAACCCGCTGGCCAATTTTAAACTTTTCCATAACAACATCATTTTTTTGTAAATACTTTCATTACTTGAAAAATTAGTATCTAACCATGTTTTTCTTGATTGCCCACTATACTATTTGTATTGTGGTTTGATTGAATTAGCACCTCTTCAACCCAACTTTCTCAACCAAATATATCACACCCTTACCCCAACCTAAAGTCGGTTTATTTAACGTAGAATATTTTGGGTTTAACGTAATGGGGAAAAGTGGAAAGATAGCAGGCAGATTTTGCTAACCCTCCTGCAGCTGGTAGATAAGTTGAATAATTGCCCTTGTACCGGCTGGTAGCCCGTTATGGCTTAAATCAACAAACTCCAGCTTGTGAGCGTTGGTGCGGGTTCTGGCGTTTAGTAAATTGAGGCGTTGCACTATAATATCCAAACCCTTTCCGTTGCCATCCGATTTTTTCAGGTTTTTGGTATACTCCCTACCAACGCCATTATCCTCAACTGCAATAACCAACTGGTTATCGTTTTTCGAAATTTCTACCTTTATTAACCCACGGCCAGCATGGTTTCGGACGCCGTGCTTTATGGCATTTTCCACAAGCGGTTGTATAAGCATCGGGGGCAGCATAACATTCCAGTCGTCCAGCTTATTTGAAAAGGTGACCTGAAACGTATTCTGGAATCGTATCTTCTCAATCTCAACGTATTTTTTCAAAAATTCAATTTCTGCTGAAAGAGGAATATACTCCTCTGCAGCATTGGCAAGGTTGGCCCGTATCACGCTGGAAAGGTTGCCAATAAACGTTAATCCCTCCTCAACATTTCGGTCGAGCACATATCCCTGAATCGATTGCAGAGAGTTAAATATAAAGTGTGGGTTCATTTGCAGCTGCAGGGAGCGCAGCTGCAGCTCTGAATTGCTTGTAATAAGGGCCGACCTTTCCTCGTGCTGTTGGTTCAGTCGAATAATACGGATTTTTACAATAAGAAAAATAAACAGGATGATGAGCAAAGCGAGGGGAACCAAAAACCAAAGCTCGAGCCAAAACGGCAACCTCACTTTAAACGAAATGGTCTTGAGATACACGGTTCTGTTCTCCTTATCGAACGCCTGCAGAGTAACGGTATAGCTGCCCGATCGTGGCGACTCCATGTTAACCTTACTGCCAACAACCCAGCCTCCATCATTCACCCGGTAGCTATAGCTCATGTTTTTTGCCGAAGGGTATTTAATCACACAAAACTCCAGCTCGATTGAGTGAGTAGAAAAAGGTAGAGACTGATCCTCAATTTCGGCGAGCTGCGCTGCCTTTCCGTTTATGAAAACACCTTGCACTAGAATATTTAGCTGCTGTTTAAGCTCACGGTCGGGACTAATCTTAATAATCCTGTCGGTGGTGTGTACGTACACATTGCCAAACCTGTCCCTAATTGGCCCCACCGCCGATATGGCATCATAGCCATTGTAGGAGTTGTAAAAATGGTCCACCTGTGGCTGCTTACCCTTTAGGCTATCTAACCTAAAAATATTCAACCCCAAGTTGGTAGATAGCAATAGCTCCTTACCCGTAAATATTAGCCAGTTGCAGTAGGTGCCTGTAATACCAGCATTTTGAGGTGTAAGTATTTTTCGAACAAATAGGCTATCGGAAAGGCCCAGCTCCAACAGGTTGCCGTTGGCAGAGCAGCACCAAATATTGCCACCGTCATCCTTGGCAATATCGGTGAGATTGTTGTCGAGGGATGAGTTGGAATCGTTCAGCGAATATATCCGCTCATGCCTTATGGCATACACCCCATTAAATCTAGAAGCACAGTAGAAAACTCCTTTCGACTCAACAATCTTAAAAATTTCATTCAGTAATCCGTTTGGTGCTCTTAGCGTATCGTAGTCCAACACTCTGCTTAAGCTGAGGGACGGATGGTAGCAAAGCGGTTGGTAGAGAACTCCGGAGTAGGCAGCATGGCCCTTAATCAACTTAACCGCCCCCAGGCCAATGGCAATGTATTGCTTCAGGTCTGGAATGGAGATAATCCCCTTAGTAGTCTGAACATAGAGCTGTCCATCGTTCTCCAAAAAGTTAGACAATTCAATCGTCCGATGCGAACTGAACAGATTGCCAAACCGCTCATCAGTCTTATCCAATATCTTGTTGTAAGTTCGCAACACCCTATTTAGCATCACAGTACCATCAATTACTTTAACAAGTTGCCCCTCCTTAAAAAGGAAAACGCCCTTCTCGGTAAGCACCATAGTAGAATCGCCCACAATAGCCATATCGAGAATGTTGCCATTCTTGCTACAGGAGTATTCCGTAAAGGGCGATTGGTAGGCGCAGTAGAGTCCGTTATCGGAAGCAATCCAAACGGTTTTGGATTTGGGCTCCTCATAAATTTTCCAAACCGATTGAGCATTTATACTAATGGGCTTTTCAGAATAGCTATCCCCGAAAACAAGCTTGCCAAAAGAACCCCTAAACCTCCCTTCGCCCCAACCACCAAGCCACAGCTCCTTGTTACGGTATGGCATCATAGTCCAAATAAGGAACTGGCTATCAACTGGCGCATAAACTCGCGTCAAATTAACATTGGTGAGTGGGCAAGAGTAAATCAGATTTCCTCCATTATAGTATAGGGAGTCGTTCATTACTGCCGAAGCAAAGTGCCCATTGGCTGAAATCCTTTTGGCATAAAACTTGCGATTATTTTTGCCTTCAACCATTAGCTTATACAAACCGTTCAACTTCCATCCTAAATTGGTAAAAAAAACATGTCCACCGCCCTCAGCAATTGACGTAGTGGCTGCTTTTTTTTCTGAATCCTTCGGAAATTCAACCGGAATGAGCGTGGTGTCTTGAAGATTAAAAAGCCCGTAATCTGTTCCAACCAGCAAAGTCTTAAAACAGCTGCTGTAATGCAGGCTTCGAAATGAGTTGGGGTAAGGCCCATTGGTATGCAGAATTTTCACCACCGAATCGTTCCTAATTGCAGCCAATCCAGATCTGTAACAGCCAACAAAAAGGTTGTTTTGGTTATCGAACTCCACTGCCCACACAGCGTTGGAGGGTAGCCCATCGGTTTTGTAGAAGTTCCTAAAACTGTTGCCATTGTAGCACGATAGCCCCTTCTCAGTGGCAATCCATAGGTTCCCGAACCTGTCGGCCTTAATGTCATGAACCACATTGCCCGCCAAACCATCCTCCTCGGTAAAGTGTGCGGTGGGCTTTTGCTGAGCCATGCTGGTGTGTGTGATAGCGATTAACAGCACCAAAAGCAAAAATAGAAGTCTATTTATCAATGGGCTAACATTTTCTTGATGTCGTTGGTAATTATTGTGCTGTTTCGCACCGATACGGGGACTTTCATCCCGCTTTTAAGCAAAACATAGCTTTCATTGGCCTTTACAAACTTTCTTATATAGAAAATGTTAACCAGATACGATTTGTGCGTTCGATAGAAATGCATTGCTGGCAGTACTTCCTGCATACTCTTCAGCGTTTTTGTAACCGTTATCTTTTTCCCTAGGTTTGTCACTATTACGGCATAGGATTGGTCGGCGTAGCAGTATTCAATATTCTTGGTGCTCTCCATTATAAAACCGTTTTCAACATCGAGCACCACATTCACGCCCGGCATTTCAGCGGTTGTAAGTACATTAATCCTATCCTCGAGCTCCCGCTGCTGCTGTTCGTCCTCAATTTCATGGGCGACCTTCTGAAGGGCCTCCCTGAGTTCCAAAAAGTTTATGGGCTTTAAAAGGTAGTCCGTTGCTGAATTCTTAAGGGCTTCAATTGCATATTGGCTATGGGCGGTGACAAAAATGACCCTAAATTGAGGCTCTTTGAAGTAGTCGTAAATTTCCAAGCCACTCTTGTTGGGCATGTCAATATCCAAAAAAACTAACTCAGGTTTGGTTGAGTTAATTAGCTTGATACCCTCATCGAGGTTATGGGCACTTCCCAGCACCTTAACTGGAGTATTGGTAAAATCCTTGAGCAACTGCGATAAAACGCTAATGGCATTTTGCTCATCATCAATAATAACAGCAGTAAGCATGCACTTTTGTTTTCAAAATTACGATGAAATAGATGAAAACCAAACCGATTTATTTAAAGTTGCCCAATAGGGGTTAACCGTAATCAAATGCTTCCATTAATACTGATAATGGTGCAGTTACTAGCAATAATAACATTGGCCGACATAACAACCTTGATATAAGAACATTTAGAGTAGCAAAACCAACAATTAGCGTATTTACTTACACTAATGATATTCCAGTAGTTAATGGAGAAATTCAACTTCCAGCAGATAATGACATTGATTTCGATAGCCAGATACGCCAACTATCAGATACGGAATATTTCGAATATAATGAAAATGGTAATTTTTTTCTAACCATACCCTGCAATAGAGCTAAGGTAATTACTGATGAAAATGGTCAAGACGTGTATATTGATGAGAATTCGCCTAGCGGTGTATTTACCAAATTCTTTGGTATGATACTTATTGAATATCCAGATTTAAATGACCTGCCACAAAATTCTGGTTGGTCACACAAATTTTTTGGTCATGATAATGAATATAAGGCACGTGGCTGGTTTAAAATACCACAAAGTGTTGGTTTACTGAGTGATACTAATCAAGACAATCCTAATGGTATTTATCCCCCAGAATACATTACCGCAAACAATAATGCATGGAGAAGAGAGTATCAGGAATTCAGCGGTGGTAGCATTTATAGTGTTGCACAATTCTATCCAACCAAGTGGGGTGCTAGTGGTGCTGGTGGTCAGAATTTTGAAAACAGTTTCACTAATAGTAGTGGTGTTGGCTATAACTATGCTGAAATTGCTGGTGCTTGGTTTAAAACCGCAGGATTGGATTGGGTCGTTCAATCAGAACAAACGGATAACCAAAATTATCTTGTACAGCCATATAGTGGCAGCAGCACAACTCCAACATACTATAAGTATAATTTCTCGCCCAATGTCGTTAATTTTAATTCCAGCCTTCCAGCATATAGTGCAGATACATTCTTTGGTGGACAGTGGCTGAACTTCTGCCTGATGTTTCCACAATACGGTTGGTCATATGGCAACCATCTTAACTATGCCGATGTTTACCATAACGATTTTGAGGGTGGTTCACCTAACTTTGTTACCGATAACCAGCAGAAAATATTTGCAGGTTTAGTTAATACTAAGTTCTTATTGAAGGGTGATGCGTTTCAAACAGCATTTATTAACCTACCTAAGCTGGAACTTTCTAAGCTGCTTCAAGTAGATTTAAAGGGTATTAATGTTACTAGGTGGAATGGGGGGTCAGAAAAAGATGTTAATGGTTATAAAAATCAATTTGACATTCAACTTACACCAAACTATTACAAGTATGCAAAAGTAAAGGAAAGAAGTTCGTACTTTTCAAGCAATACCGATGGACGAACCTACAATGCCTTTGGTTGGGATGAGTGGGATAGGTCACCAAACGCCTATACATATCCGTATAATACATATATTTCTAGCACAGATAATAGAAGTGCCTACCTGTTTAAGGGCATGTATGGGAATGATTGCATAAAAATGCTATCGGACTTTGGTGTGATTTAAAATAAAAAACCTCGAAATTACTTCGAGGTTTTTTAAAATACTATGGATGGTTACTATTGCTTGCTCAATACATATCGAAATGTATGTCCACCACCGCTTAAATCTAACGCCATTGTATTGTAATCTGGTTCTAATGGCAATGATGCAATGGTGAATACTTGAGAATCATATTGACCATTAGATAGAGTTAGTGTTGTATTATCTGAGCTAAGCGTCCAAGAAGTATATACGTAGTGCATTGCAGAATTAATTCTATCTGTTTCAATAGCATTACCATTCAGAATAAATTCAAATTGACGTTGTCCTACCACATTACTCAATTGACCATCGTAGTAGGTAGCGGTATTAATCCACTTGCCCACGATGTGAGCCACCATAGGGTTGGTAGGGGTAGGAGGAGGAGTAGGATTAACAGCATCATCCTTCTTAGAGCAGCTTGCACTCATCAGTGCAACCATTAGCATCATTGTAATTAAGTAAGTTAGCTTCTTCATTTTGTTTAAAGTTTTAGTTTCATGCCAATTTCTTCCGTTGCTTTGCTGGCTGGGGTTGGCTTCTTTACAGCCGCAAACCGCTAAGACAATATACTTGCTGCATCATTATAAAGTTGTAGGCGTTTTTTTAACGTAGCGTTTTGGGGAATGAACGTTTAGTAGATATAGGATAAACATGCTATTTCGGTTAAATTACCCCGCGCCTCAGCGGGGCTTGATATCTTAGCCTGAGAGAGCGGTGCACGATCAAATGGCATCAAAATCTTCCCGGCTGCCATGCACCACCTTCCAATACCAGCACCCCAGCGGGGTGCAATCTTTGTAGAAATGGATTGTTGTTAGGAGCAGGCGGTGCGCATTGGTTTAGTGTTCAAGGCACTTTAGTTACCCCGCACAGCAATGATACAAGGGGAATAAGAAGGGGTTACAAGAAGTCGTAGCGCAGCGAAGATCCCGCGAAAGCGATGTTAGAGGAATTCAGGGAAGATCACCAAATGGTGCGGCATAATGATTTGCATCTCTAATCCATTACAAAATGAGCCTATCTCAACATTGGGTTACCAAATTTTTTCTACCTTAATCACTTCAAATCAAACGAAAAATTCGATGAGCAAAATTGGCTTGGTTCTTGGCGGTGGCGGCGCACGTGGATTCGCCCTTCTTGGCGTGGTGAAGGCACTCTACGAGAAGAATATCTTTCCCGATATGATTTCTGGCGTGAGCGCGGGCGCACTGGCTGGTGTTTTTTTGGCTGATGGAAAAACTCCCGACGCCATTCATGAGCTGTTTAAGCACACCAAGTTCTTCAGCTTCCCCTCCATTCACCTGCCCATGACCGGCCTGATGAGCATCGACCACATCACCAAGACCTTGGATGAAAATATTACCGTTAAGGATTTAAAGGACCTTCGAATACCTTTTTTCGCAGCTGCGTCAAACCTCAATGCAGGGCGCATAGAGTATTTTAACCAGGGACCACTCTCAACCATCATAACCGCCTCTGCCTCCATACCGGTGGTGTTTGCACCTGTAAAAATTAACGGAAATCTTTATGCCGACGGGGGCGTTTTCGACAACCTGCCAGTGGCTCCGCTACTGGGCAAGTGCGACAAGATTATTGCCGTGCACGTCACCCCCTTTCAGCACCTGGATAAAATTGGCAACCTGGTGCAGATTGCCACCCGCACCTTTCACCTAATGGTAAACGCCAGCACCGAGCACACAGTAGAAAAGTGTGACGTACTTATTGAGCCTAGAGAGCTCACAAACTTTGAGATTTGGGACGTAAGCAAGGCCGATGAGATGTTCGCCGTTGGCTACGAATACACAAAACAGATGAAGATATTACTCTAGTATCAGCCCGTTCGGCTGATCATTTCCAGCGCATCGAGGTTGAGTATTTCGATAACACCTTCCGTATCGCTGATAACCCCATCGCTCTTAAGGTCGTTAAGCACGCGGATGGCGCTCATGGTGGACATTCCCGTAAACTCTGCCAAATCCTTGCGCGACAACGTCATCTTAAACCGCTTCGACTTAAACACATCCTTAGCCAAGTGCAGCAGCGCTGATGCAATTCGGCCATTCATCTGCCTATTGGTCATATCGTAAAGCAGCCGATAGGCAAACAGGGTGGTCTCATTTATTCGTCGAATAAGCTGGCTAGCAAACTCGCCATTGGTTTGTATAAGGTTCCTTACCACGTTTATCTCGATGAGGCAAAGGGTAGAATCCTCCACCGCGGCTACGGAAAAATCGAACGTACTTTTGCCGTAAACGGAGGAAAGTCCAATAATTTCACCTGGTGGAAAGAAATTAATAATTACATCGTTATGGCCAGAATCTCCCTCAAGGTATAGCTTCACTAATCCTTGCTTGATATACATTACGTGAGAGGCAAACACTCCCTGCTTGGCAATTATCTCCTTCTTCTTAAACGAAATCTCCACCTTGCTCTGATCAACAAGGCCAAGCTCATCGTGTCCCAACTTCTTGAAACACTCCGACTTCGATTGACAAAAGATACAATTGGCGACATTGGTGTTGCTCATGTTCTCAAATTGTTTGCAATGGCTAATGTAAGAAGTAATTAGATGCACAGCATGAAAAAAGTAGATATTTGTCTACTGGCTAACAGCCATATTTATATATATACCTTGCTTCATGTTTGCGGCGCAAAACTAGTTAATTTTCTATCCGCATGTAACTTGCACCCCATAATTTATCTTGAAAATGGAGGTAAGTTCAAAGCAGAATATTCAAACCTACGGATACATAACTAAGCAAGAGCAGCTCACTACCGAGGCCGCATTTGCCAGCTATGATTCACTGATTCTATCTGTAACTAAACCATTTCCCGGGTACGAAGGTTCAAACGCCCTCGATTCAAAGCCCACCTATGTTTACCTTGGTGTTGACCAGCCCTCAACGGACAACAGTGAGCATATATTCAGAATCACCAAAAGCCTGAGGCAAACATACCATCGAGAATTTGACGCCTGCCCAGGAAGACTAACCCTTTACAACAAGTTTCAGTCGGCCATTCGGGTTATGCTCTCGGAGGAATCTTCCGTTGCGGACATCATATCCCTATTCAACCTCTACGGGGTTACCTTTTCGAAGAACCAGCCAATTGCGCCCTACATCAGCATGGTGAATGTCTACAAGTTTTTTGAGCTGAAAAACATTGCCGACGGCCTATGGACAAGCAACAAAAATCTCGACTGCAAATACTTTCATATCTCTAAATTTCTGAAATGGCCCGACTTCGAAAAAATTGTAATGGAGGTAAAGCAAACGCCCGGTTTTAGCAACTTCGATTTTGCCCAAGCAGCCATGCACAGCCGGTACGGACTGGATGATTTCATACGAGTTTACTCCAAGGAAACTACCATTGAACACCTGCAGGAACTTCGTGCCCTTGTTCAAAGAACCATAGATAAGTATACCATATAACAATCAGCAAAATGAAACAACTCAAAAACGGTGTGGTGCTGTTTGCAATCCTTCTCATAATTTGGGGGCTGCTCAACAACACCTTCGATCCCATAGTGTGGATAACGGGAGCGGCATTGGCGCTGGTCATTGCAGCATTCTCGGCACCACAGCTGAAGGTCTTCTCCGACATCCGGCTAACTCCTGCAGCATTTCTCTACACCATTATCTACCTGGTGGTATTTGCCAAGGATCTGCTGCTCTCCAACCTCGACGTGGCCCGACGGGTAATTTCGCCAAAAATGCCGATTAACCCAGGCATAGTTGAGGCTAAAACTACCCTTAAGTCGCCCATGGCTCGCATGATACTGGCCAACTCCATTACCCTTACCCCGGGCACATTTACGGTGGAGATGCGGGAAGAGATGCTTTACATTCACTGCCTCGACGTTACCACCACCAACACGGAGGAGGCAACTATTGCGCTTGTTAGAAAATTTGAAAAATATCTGGAGGTAATTTATGGTTAACGTGATATTGACTGTGGCTCTGTTCATAGCCATTCTCAGCATACTGCTGTCGCTCATACGATTTATTAAGGGGCCAACTAGCGCTGATAGGCTGGTGGCTTTCGACGTAATGACCGTAACCTCGGTGGCCATTATTGGACTGATAACCTACCTAACTGGCCGAATTATCTACCTCGATGTGGCTATAGTTTACGGTCTGCTAAGCTTTTTGGGCGTTCTGATTGTTGCCCGATACTTCGAAAAGGGACTCTAACACTTACAAGAAGATACAAGATGAACTATATGGAACTAATTGGAGCATTACTGGTACTAGCAGGGTCAATTTTCCTACTGCTGGCCTCGGTTGGATTACTCCGCATGCCCGACTTCTACACCCGAATACAGACCAGCACCAAGGCCTCTACGCTTGGCACCATTCTAATATTTATGGGCATTGGCTTTCTTATGCCGGGATGGATTGGCAAGGTAGTAACGCTCATACTATTTGTGCTCATTACCAACCCCATCTCATCGCATGTGCTGGCCAGAGCGGCTCACCACATTGGCATTCCTCTAACACCTGTTTCCGTAGCCGATGACCTGAAGCGCGACAACGACCAGCTGGAGCAAACCGATAACGCAAACAAATGAATGTTGCTATGATATACTTAATCCTCACCTTAATCCTCAGCTTGGTGATGCTGGTTGGAGCGGTAATGGCCATCCACCACCCAAAGCTGTCGGTGGCAGTTATTGCAGCCGGTAGCGTGAGCCTTTTTGCCTCTGTGCTATTTCTCGTGCTTGCTGCACCCGATGTGGCTATGACCGAAGCAGCCATTGGCAGCGGTCTTTCTACGATAATTTTCTTCTACGTCCTCAATAAAATCAAGAGAGAAAATGATACGCAATAGCCTTATTATCGTGCTACTGGCCGGCCTTGCTGCAATATTCTACGGACTATTCAGCAACTACCATGGAACAGAGAAGCCAAACCAGCTTGCCAGTTACTACACTGCAGAGGAGAACATCAACGCCGTAAATTCGGCGAACTTGGTTACGGCAGTGGTGGTAACCTACCGCGGATTCGACACGCTTGGAGAGGTAACCATACTCTTCATCACCGCCTCCATTGTGGGCTTCTTTATGAAAGGAAAGGTTAAGCCAAAGGAGCAACGAGCCGTTCGGGAAACAAGCGAAATTCTTGCCACAGCCACCAAGGTGCTGGTTCCAGTATTTATTATGTTCGGCATTTACATCATGATAAACGGACACCTCACTCCCGGTGGAGGTTTTCAGGGGGGCGCAGTAATTGCATCGTCGGTGGTTCTACTGCTACTCTCAAACCCCAATATGAAGATAAACCGGACGCTCTTCACCGTTCTCGAGAGCATATCGGGCGTTGGATTTGTAGTAGTTGGAATCATAGGAATTATCCTAGCAGGAGGATTTCTCGACAACCGAATTATGGAAATGGGGAAGTTGGGTTCGCTGCTCAGCGCAGGCGCCATACCAATTATCTACTCCTTCATTGGGCTCAAGGTAGGTTCTGAGCTATCCAACCTTTTGGGCGACTTTAACGAAGTACAAAACGAAATATAATCCTGCACGACCATGGAATACATCAGCCTCGCCACAGGTTTTCTACTAGTTCTCATTGGGATTTGGGGAATTTTGACCAGAAAAAATCTGATTAAGATAATTCTGGGGTTCACCATTTTCGACACTGGTCTCAACGTGATACTGGTTAGCATAGCTTACATTAAAGGTGGCACTGCTCCCATTATCGACAGCACGGTTAGCGCAGCAGATGCCTCCAGCCGCGTAGTAGACCCAGTTCCACAAGCGTTGGTTCTTACCGCCATTGTGATTGGGCTGGGGGTAACAGCACTCATGCTTACCTACGCCCTTAAGCTATACAGGAGCAAACAGACGCTGGACATTGACCAGTTCAAGGATTTGAAATGGTAGCATAACCTTTAAAAATAAGCAAGTGATGATTTCACCGATACATATAATCACCATTACGCTGGGAACTGCTTTTGCCCTTGGATTTCTCAAGAAGGCCAACAGCCACCTCTCAGCCATTGTTATGCTGCTGGGAGTGGCGCTTGCCTCTGCAATTTCGCTCCAGTGGCTATTCGCCATCCTGATGGGTGGAGCACCTGCCCAAATATTAACGGCAGGCTTTCGGCCACCCTACTCCATCAACCTGCTCATGGGCAGAGGTGAGGCCTTCTTTACCACGCTCATCAACATTGCGGGGCTGCTTGGCGGGCTATACCTCTACAACACCCTTCGAAAGCAAGGCATATACACCATGATTGTGTTTTTGGTATTTATCATGGGGCTCAACGTCATGATAATGACCCGCGATATTTTCAACCTCTTTGTTTTTATGGAGGTGGTAAGCATTGCAACTGCCGGGTTGGTAATTTTAGGGAAGGAAGATAAAGCAGCTCAGGCTGGTTTCAAATACCTTATCGCAACAGGAATTATCTCCAGCATGCTGCTGCTAGGGATAACCTTTGCTTACTACTTTGCCGGCACCCTCAACATCGATGTGCTGCTCCACTCCAACATTATGGCGGTAAGCGGAGGCGGCGTTGCCGTTTTCCTCATACTCATCTCCATTATTCTTGAGATGAAACCTTTCCCGGCTAACGGTTGGGCACTCGACCTTTATGAAGGAGCAAAACCGGGTGTTGGGGCCATGTTCTCAGCAGCATCGGCCACGGCAGCATTCTTTGTTGCCACCAAAGTTCTGGATATGGGTGGCAGCATCTACTACCAGGCGGCCACAGTAATTGGACTGCTAACCTTTTTGGGGTCAAACCTACTGGGCATTAAGCAGGACAACACTCGTCGACTGCTGGGCTACTCCTCCATTGGGCAGATGGGACTCCTCTTGGCCATTGCCGGGCTAAAGCCTTTCCTTGGTGACAAGACTGAATTCATAGCCATATCCATTCTCGTTTCGCACTACCTCGCCAAGGCAGGACTCTTCTGGTTGGCTGGCATTGTAAAAGCGGAGAAGCTGAAGGATTGGGGCATACTAAAAAGCAAGCGTTTCATGCTCCTCCTAATGGGCACCTTTATTTTCCTTCTGCTTGGATTCCCACCTTTCCCCTCCTTCTTTGGTAAGTGGGAGCTTATAATGAGCCTATCGCAAGCACAGCAGTTTGGTTATGTTGCAGCCATCTTATTTGCCTCATTCTTCGAAGGCGTTTACCTGTTCCGCTGGTTGGGCTACGCCATAAAGTGGGAAACCACCGATGAGGAGAAAAAAATTGCTATTCCGCTCAACAAGATAATTCCCGTGGTGCTCTTTGCCATCGCTGCATACGCTGCTGGCATCTACACCTCAACCTTAATGAAGAGTGAAGGGGTGTTCAACTACCTAGCGCTGGGATTTGTGGCCGCGCTCTTCCTCCTCGATTTTCTACACGTATACATCAAGAATACCCTTGCCATTGGTGCCATGGGTTGGTATTTTGCCACCAACTACAACAACTTCCATGGTCTTCACTTTGTGTTCCTCCTCATTTTTGTGGGAGGTGGCATAATCACACTTATTGCTGGCTACACCTTTAAGGGTAAGCGACTCGGCTTTTACCCACTTGCAATGATGATGTTTGTGGGGCTAGTTGGCTTGCTGGAGGCTAAAACCACGCTGGAATTCTTCTTTGCATGGGAGCTGATGACCGCTGGTTCTTACTTCCTCATTATTCGAGGTAAAAAATCGATGGAGCATGCCTATAGCTACATGCTATTCTCCCTTGGCGGGGCCTATATGATAATCGCTGGTTTTGGTATTGTTCAGATAGGACAACTTACCAACAGCCTTTCCATACTTAGCCACGTGCAGCTTTATGCACCTTACGCCTTTACCTTACTGGCAATTGGCTTTATGACCAAAACGGCATCCATTGGTCTGCACATATGGCTACCGGGTGCTCACGCCGAAGCAGAGGCTGATGTATCGCCTATGGTTTCAGCCATTCTCCTGAAGGCTGGGATATTTGGTCTCGTTCTCCTCTTTTTGGGAATGGGCGACCAGCACTTTGGCAAGGTAGATTTACTCTACGTGCTCAGCTGGGTAGGTGCCATAACCGCGCTAATGGGCAATATGATGGCTGCATTCCAGGAAGATGCCAAGCGTCTGCTGGCATACTCCAGCATTGGCTTCCTAGGATATGCACTTTTTGGCCTAACACTGATGAATCACCTTGGCTGGTTAGCCGCCATATCGCTCTCCATAACCCACTTCCTATTTAAGGCCATGCTCTTCCTCGCCATCGGTGGTGTAGTAATGCGGGTTAAAACCAAGGAGATGTACCGCATGGGTGGACTAATTAAGCGAATGCCGTTCACCTTTGTATCGGTGCTCATTGGCATCATTGTAATTGCTGGTATTCCACCGCTCTCCGGCTTTGGCGGCAAATGGATTCTCTATAATGCCATCATGGAAAAGGGTTGGTTCTTCCAGGCAGCCGTCATATTCTTTGCCGGAATTGTGGCCTACCTCTACTGCTTTAGGCTCATTCACTCCATCTTCTTAGGACAGCTAAAGGATGAGCATCGACAGGTGAAGGAGGCTCCATTTTGGATGCTTGTTCCCCAATACATCATTCTGCTCATAGTGTTTGTGCTTTCGGCCTTACCAAACTCAATGCTCAAGCCCATTGGGGAGATGCTCAAACCCATATTCCCATACGGGGCACTCGAATGGCACGGTCAGCTGGCCATAAGCCTATACGGTTACTGGAATGGTAAAATGGTGATGTACATCGTGGTTGGCATCTTTACAACCGTATTTGCATGGCTTTGGTTTATGAACCGTAAGGCCCAAAAGGTAAAACAGTTCAACATTGTATTTGCCGGTGAACGGCCTTTCCGTCCCGAAACCACACACTATGCCTATAACTTTTTTGCACCATATCGAAGGGCGCTTGGATTTCTGGTTGCTCCGGTTATTTCCAACTTTTGGGATTCCGTTGCCGAAGGAGTTCAGTCGGTTGCCAACAAAATTCGCCAGCTATACAGCGGAAATGGACAATCGTACGCCATTCACATTCTTGGATTTATTGTAATTGCTTACTTGATAATTACGGGAGGAAACTAAATGGACTTTACCCTAACTAAGCTGCTATACTCCTTGTTGACAATCTTTATTGTGCTCAACTATGGACTCCTTGTGCAGGGCATTGTTCCCAAAATTGGGGCAAGAGTAGGACGACGCTACGGCATAAGATGGTATCAACCCTACATCGACCTGATTAAGAACTACTCCATGCGGAGCAGCATCACCCACGGAACCATGTTTTACATTGCGCCGGTATTTCGCCTAACCGGAGGAATTGGACTATTACTCTTTATGCCAGTAATTTTCGGCTCCCCAATTTTCGGCAACTTCTCCTTTGCTGGCGACCTAACCCTAGTGCTCTACTTCCAGTTTTTTGGTGTGCTAGGCATGGCGCTGGGTGCTGCCGAAAGCAGTCATCCCCATTCAGCCATTGGTGTATCGCGTGGATTATCGCAAGCCACCGCGCTGGAGCTTCCGCTCACCCTTGGAGTTATCTCCATTGCAATGCAGTATCACACGCTCAACATTAGCCATATTGTGGCTGCACAGCAGGGCGGATTTTTCCACTGGACCATTATGACCAACCCATTTGCAGGCATAGCGCTGATGCTCTCCTTCTTGGGAGCAATGGGTAGGGCACCCTTCGACGTGGTGCTGGCACCTCAGGAAATTCCGATCGGTCCACCCACCGAGTTTCACTCCAGCTTTCTTGGCGTGCTACAGATCAACCGGGCCATCTTCCCCGTTGCCAAGCTCATTTTATACATGAACCTGCTATTTGGTGGTGCAACCAACTGGGTTGAACTAATCATCAAAACCTTCTTCATATACATGTGGTCGGTATTTGTGGGCGTGGTATTCCCCCGCTTCAGGGTCGACCAGTCCGTACGCTGGTTCCTTGGCGTTCCGCTTCTGTTTGGAATTATTGCCATTATCCTCATTTAAACAAGTTATCACACTCGATATCATTCACCATGAGTAAGAGCGAATTGGAAAAAAGAACGGTCATGACACCCGATGGCAACCCCATCGAGATTGACCCGTTGAACGATTACTTCTGTGACGCCCGGCCGCAGGTTCACAAACCAGCCAGCGCAATAATCGAGAAGTTTGCCAACTGGGCCCGCTCCGAATCCCTCTGGGTTTTGGGCTTTGGCACCGGCTGCGGCGCAATCGAAATGCGTCCGCTCATGACACCCCGGTTTGACGCCTACCGATTTGGCATACAGTGGAGACCAACCCCACGACAGTCGTCCGTTTTTGTGATTTCAGGCTACCTGTCGGTAAAGACGCTCAAGCGCGTTATCCGTAGCTACGAGCAGATGCAAGGGCCCAAGTTTGTGATTGCGCTAGGCAGCTGCACCATCAACGGCGGCATGTATTGGGACAGCTACAACACTATTAACCGTCTCGACCACTACCTACCTGTTGACATCTACATTGCCGGCTGCATGCCACGTCCAGAGGCCATTCTAGCAGGGTTTGAGAAACTCAAATCGCTCATCAGGGAGGGCAAAGGCGAAGGTGCCAATAAGTATGCCATGGAGTTTGACTGGTACAAGGCAAACCAGAAGAAGATCATTAAGGACTGGGACATGCCCGACTATAACTGGTAGTGCCAAATTTGAAAAAAGGAATGACCATGAAAAATAACTTCGAACATATAGCTCAGCAGTTTGACATCACCAACGTTGTAGCACAGCGCAGTGACCTCACGTTGCTGACGGTTCCCAGCGACAAGGCAGCGTCGCTGATTACCCACCTGCGCGACTACGAGGGCTACAAGCACCTAGTACTGCTTACAGCAGTGGACTGGATTGAGCAGAACCAGTTTCAGCTCACCTATCTACTAAGCAACCCGTTCAAGAAGGTGGATGTTGCCGTTAGAACATTCATCGACCGGGAGAAGGCGGAGATTACCTCCATTCACCACCTTTGGGAGCAAGCGGCAACCTACCAGCGCGAGCTTAGGGAGATGTTTGGCATCAACTTCCCCGGCAGCCCACGCGTCGACAAACCCTTTATTCTTGAAGGTTGGGACCAAATTCCTCCATACCGTCGCGACTTCGACACTAAGAAATATTCGGAAGAAACCTACTTCCCACGCCCAGGCAGGGAGACCAACGATCCTAGGGAATACATGAAGAAAAAGCTCTACCCAAATGAAGACTAGCAAACGATTTAAAATAAATGAAGACAGAAGTCTTTTCCCTCCTAAAAACAAGGATGGAAAAATCGACGTCGATCTCAGCTCTGGCAAGTATCTAAAGCTGTGGCACGGACCTCAACACCCCGGAATTACGGGTAACATGTCGCTGGAACTTACCGTTCTTGGCGATGAGGTAATGGACTGCGAAACGCACGTAGGCTACCTACACCGTGGCTTCGAAAAGTTGATGGAGCGGAGAAAGTATATCCAATGCTTTCCCATCGTTTGCCGTGTGGCCGTTCCGGAACCCGACTTTAACGAGTATTGCTTTGCCTCAGGCCTAGAGGAACTGGCTGGCATTGAAGTACCAGAAGCAGCTCAATGGCTTCGAACGCTGGTGCTGGAAATGGCAAGGCTACAGAGCTTCCTAATGTGGATTGGCGGCCAATCGGGTGCCTTTGGCATGGGCGTTATCGGGCAGTGGTCCATCTACCTCCGCGACCTGGTACTCGACCGCTTTGAGGAACTCACAGGTGGAAGAATTTACCACATGTACATTATCCCTGGTGGGGTTAGAGGTCTCCTTCCCGATGGCTTCAGAAAGCGGATGGAGGAAACGCTAAAAACCATCGACACCTTTATGGTGGACATCGACAAGGTAATGTTCAATAACGCCGTATTTAAAAAACGCTCCGTGGGCATGGGCTACATCGACCCTGAGTGGATTTACCAGTTTGGTATAACTGGACCTAATGCACGCGCTGCAGGAGTACCCAACGATGTTCGAAAAGACTTCCCCTACCTAAAATATGCCGAACTCGACTTTGAACCGGTTGTTGGTAAGGATTCAGATATCTACACTCGTGCCGATGTAAGACGACGCGACCTTCTCCTTTCGGTAGACCTTATTCGTCAAATTATGGCACGGATTCCAGACGAAGGCGACATTAAGGCACCAACACCCAACGTGCTTCACTGGAAAGTGCCACAGGGAGAAACCTACAGACGCGCTGAGTGCTCACGCGGCGAGTACGGCTACTACATGGTGTCGGACGGGAGCGAATATCCTCGAAGAATTAACGTTAGAGGACCAAGCTACACGCACGCTGTTGCGCTCCTCGAGAAAATGATAATTAACACCAACATTTCCGACGTGGCTGGATTAATGGTGTCACTGCACACCTATCCACCCGAAATTGAGCGGTAAGCATCAACTAGTGTTTAATTCTACCTCTTTGAGCCATGAGTAAAATAAATGATATACTGAGCCCATTTACAGCTTGGAAAAATTTGGTAAAAGAACCGGTTACCATCAAGGAACCACTCAAGCGTGAGGCGGCACCTAGGTATAGGGGATTTCACAAGAACGACATCGAAACCTGCATTGGCTGTGGTACGTGCGAGTCCATCTGCCAAAACGCCGCCATCGACCTCGTGCCGGTGGAAGGCATTGAGACCAAGGATGGTGACAGCGGTCTCCGACCCAGAATTGACTATGGGCGCTGCTGCTGGTGTGCCCTCTGCGTGGACATGTGCACCACCAACTCACTCTCGCTATCGAATCACTTCAAGTGGGTAGACACCGATCCGGAAGTTTTTCGCTTCACTCCCGGTGTTGACAAAAAGGAGTGGGACAACGAGGAGGCTGGATGGAAGAAGCCCGGGTCAAACTACGAGCTCTACAGCAAGGAGCGGACTCACATGCCCGAGCTAAAGCCAGATAACCGCGACAAATCCTTCATCGAAATTGTTCAAGGATACTCTAAGGAACAAGCAATGGAGGAGGCAGACCGTTGTGTTGAGTGCGGCATCTGCGTTGCCACCTGCCCTGCTCACATGGGTATTCCGGAATACATCAAAGCCATTCGCAACGATGACCTCAACGAGGGGCTTCGGATTCTATACGACACCAACCCGCTCCCTGAAATTTGTGGACGCATCTGCACCCACAAGTGCGAAACGGTATGCTCCGTTGGACACCAAGGCGATCCGCTCTCCATTCGTTGGCTGAAGCGTTACATTGCCGACCAGAACCCATCCGAAAACTACAAGCAGATTCTGGAAACCGAAAACATGCAGAAAAATGGCAAAAAGGTAGCCATCATCGGTTCGGGACCTTCTGGACTTTCGGCGGCGCACTACCTTGCGCTCATGGGCTACGAATGTACCATTTTCGAAAAGTTGCCCCAAGCCGGAGGTATGATGCGCTACGGTATTCCAGAGTACAGGCTACCCTACGAATCCATCGACAAGGACGTGAACTACATCCTTTCACTAGGAGTTGAAATCAAGTATAACGTAACTGTTGGCAAGGATATCACGCTCGAAGATTTAAACAAGCAGTTCGATGCAGTATTCAGCGGAACAGGCTTGCACCTTGGACGCAGCACGCGCATTCCCGGAACCGACCATCCCAACGTATACCAAGCCGTTGACCTGCTTCGTGACATTGTGCTGGGCAATGAGGTTCCTGTAATGAAGAAGATTGTGGTAATTGGCGGCGGCAACGTGGCCATGGATATTACCCGTTCGCTGGCCCGTCTGCAAAACCAGAAGTTTGGGAAGGTAGATACTTTAGCTACCTCGCTGGAGTCGGAGAATGAGATGCCTGCCGACCGTGAAGAGGTGATTGAAGCTCGTGAAGAGTACGCCATCGTTGAACCCGGCTGGGGTCCAGTAAGCATTGAGATGGAAGATGGAAAAATCAAAGGATTGAATGTGGTGAAGTGCGTTTCCGTATTTGACGAAAACCGCCGCTTTAGCCCGAAATTCGATGAGAACCAAACCAACTTCTTTGCAGCCGACATGGTGGTTGAATCCATCGGACAGGGAATGGACCTTACCTACCTACCGGAGAACATTAAGGAGAATCTGAAGATGGATAACCGCGGACGAATTGTGGTAAATGCCGACTTCCAATCCAGCCTCGGATGGCTATTTGTGGGTGGTGACATTATCCAAGGCCCCGATGTTATTCATGGTATAGCCAACGGGCATAAAGCAGCGATGGGAATTGACAAATTCCTCAATAATAGGTAATTTACAACTTAATAATTCGCCGGCAACGGCGGGTATAAAAACGTAAAGTATGGCTGACCTAAGTACCACATACCTTGGCCTGAAGCTAAAAAATCCCATTATTGTGGCAAGCTCGGGACTTACCGACTCCATCGATGGGATAGTAAGGTTTGAGCAGCATGGAGCTGCAGCCGTGGTTCTCAAATCGCTTTTTGAGGAGCAGATTCAAATGGACGTTGACTCCCAGCGGATGAACAACAGCTTCGACACTTACACCGATGTGGAGAACTACATTGGCTTCTACACCAAACGGCACAACCTAAGCAACTATACCACGCTTATCAAGGAGGCGAAGCAGAAGGTAAACATCCCCATTATAGCCAGCGTCAACTGCGTATCAAGCGAGGAGTGGCCCAGCTTTGCCAAGCAAATTGAAGATGCTGGTGCCGATGCGCTAGAGCTGAACATGTTCATCATGCCCTCCGACTCCAGCGTTACCGGAAGGGAGATTGAGCAGGTTTACCTCGACATTATCGAAAAGGTAAAGCAGCAGGTATCCATTCCACTAGCGCTGAAGGTTCACCACTACTTCTCCGGCTTTGCCAACTTTGCTGAGGAGCTCTCCAACACTGGCATTGGTGGACTGGTACTATTTAACCGGTTCTACCAACCCGACGTTGACCTCGACAGCGAGAAGATTGTGTCATCGCACATCTACAGCTACCCGGAGGAGAACGCCATGGTGATTCGCTGGCTTGGAATTCTGGCAGGAAAAATCAACTGCGACCTAGCTGCCACAACGGGCATTCACGATGGGAAAACGGTGCTTAAGAACTTGCTTGTAGGTGCCAAGGCCGTTGAAATTTCCTCGGTGATTTACAAAAAGGGAGCACAGGTGATTGAGGAGATGCTTGCCGAAATGAACAAGTGGCTTGACGAGCACAGCTACGCCTCCGTTTCATCGATAGTCGGAAAGCTAAAGCAATCGGAACTCATAAAGCCAATGGTTTATGAGCGTGCCCAGTTTATGCGCTACTTCTCCGATGCAAAGTAAAAAGAGAATAGAAATAGCTAACCTGCCCAATTCTCACGGTCGAGGCTTCTGTATTGGATAGCCTCGGCCACGTGGGCGGCTTCAATTGACTCACAACCCTCAAGATCGGCAATGGTACGCGACACCTTGAGAATACGGTCGTAGGCCCGTGCCGAGAGGCCAAGCCTTACCATTGCATTCTTCAGTAGGGCTGCTCCTGCCTCATCGGGGGAGCAATACTTTCGCAGCAACTTAGAGGAGAGAAGGGCATTGCAGTGAATTCCCTTATACGTGGCATAGCGCTGCTCCTGCACCTTACGCGCCTTAACCACCCGCTCGCGAATCTGCGTGCTCGATTCCGAAAGCCTTCCTTCGTAGAGCTTCTCAAAAGGAACTGGCACCACCTCAATGTGGATATCGATTCGGTCGAGAAGCGGCCCCGAAATCTTGTTCAAATACTTCTGCACCACACCCGGCGAGCAAACGCACTCCCTGTCTGGATGGTTGTAGTAGCCGCAGGGACAAGGATTCATGGAGGCTACCAGCATAAAGTTGGCCGGATACTCCACGGTAAACTTAGCGCGAGAAATGGTAATCATCCTATCCTCCAACGGCTGACGCATCACCTCCAGCACGGTGCGCTTAAACTCCGGCAGCTCGTCGAGAAAAAGAACGCCGTTGTGAGCCAACGAAATTTCACCCGGTTGAGGAAAGGTACCTCCACCAACTAGAGCAACGTCAGAAATGGTATGATGAGGTGACCTATATGGACGGCGAGTCATAAGGGATGTGTTACCATCAATTTTTCCTGCAACCGAATGTATCTTGGTGGTTTCGAGCGCCTCTTCGAGCGTTAATGGTGGAATGATGGTTGGAAGCCTCTTCGCCAGCATGGTTTTTCCAGCACCGGGAGGGCCAACCATGATGATGTTGTGGCCACCAGCGGCGGCAATTTCCAAGGCACGCTTCACGTTCTCCTGACCTTTGACATCCGAAAAATCGACGTCGTAGCTGTTGGCGTGGGTGGCAAACTCCTCCTCGGTATCCACTATGGTTGGTTCTATTGAACCACGGTCGCTGAGAAAATCCACCACCTGCCGTATATCTTCCACCCCATAAACCTCCAAACCGGCTACCACCGCTGCCTCTCGAGCATTGGCTTTAGGAAGAATAAGTCCTTTAAATCCATCGTCACGAGCGTTGATGGCGATGGGTAGCACGCCCTTAATTGGATGGATGCTGCCATCGAGCGAGAGTTCGCCCATGATGACAAACTCCTCGAGGTGTTGCGCCTTTACCTGGTCCGTTGCGGCAAGAATACCAACGGCAAGGGGTAAATCGTAGGCAGAACCCTCCTTCCTAATATCGGCGGGTGCCATATTGATAACGATGCGCTTGCCAGGCCAGTGAAAGCCACAGGTTTGGATGGCCGAAAGCATACGCTGGTGGCTCTCCTTAACCGCGTTGTCGGGTAGCCCAACAATGAAGAAGTTTATCCCCTGCCCTATGTTTACCTCAATGGTGATGGTGGTAGCCTTAATGCCATACACGGCGCTACCAAAGGTTTTTACCAACATACGCTATATGTTCTGAAGTTAGAATCAACGCCAATCTTCCAAAAACATGAGAACCCGGTTCAGGCAAAAACATTCACGTGACTAAATTTCCGACAAAATGTTCTGAAAAGCAAAAAATAAGAAGAGGAAGTTAGAGGGAGTTAAATGAAGTTATAAGAAGGTAGAGGAAGTCATAGCGCAGCGGAGATCTGGCCATTGACGGATTAGAAGGAGTTAAATGGGAGTTATAAGAAGTCAAAAAAAATGTGAACGTATGTAAGGAGGAAAAATCATTCGTCATAAAACTAACCTATCCTAAGAAGACACATAGCCCATGGCTTCAGCCATGGGTCAGAAACCCCAACTAGCAAGGGCGGTGCACGCACAAATGGTGTTCAATGAACCACAACTTCCATGCACCGCAATAACCATAAGGATATAAAGAAGAATATAAGGGAGTTAAATGAAGTTAGAGGGAGTTAAAAGATTAAAAGAATGTGACCGTATGTAAGGAGGAAAAATCATTCATCATAAAACTAACCTATCCTAAGAAGACACATAGCCCATGGCTTCAGCCATGGGTCAGAAACCCCAACTAGCAAGGGCGGTGCACGCACAAATGGTGTTCAATGAACCGCAAGTTGCATGCACCGCAACCGCCGGAAAAATTTTTAAAAAAGAATGGGATGGAGTTAAAAGAAGGTAGATGAAGGTTGATGAATTTAATGCGAAGGTATTGGGCCATTGACAGATCAAGGAAATCAAGGAAGTTAAAAAATGGCGGGGGCAACAAATTTGGCCAATGGAAACCACCTCGAAGAGGTGGCATGCTTGTAGCCGGGGGTGCCAACCCCCGGTTTAAAAGCCCCCCTAGCGTAAGCGGTGCACGCACAAGAGATGTTCAACGAACCGTAAGCTGCCTGCACCGCAATCGCCGGAAAAATTTTTAAAAAAGAATTCAACCCAATGCAGGGGCGCAAACAGAAGGGCTTCAAACAGCTCAACTCAAAAATAGTTCAGAAAAAAACAGATTTTCCTTCTGCAATTTGAATTTCTTACTACTTTTAACACCCTTTCATTTTAATAACCTACTTCAAAAAAAGAGATTTACAATGAACATTAAAAATCGTCTTACAATAATGAACTTCCTGCAGTTCTTTGTATGGGGTTCATGGCTTATCTCATTGGGTGGATATCTTGGTGGCACCCTTCATTTTTCTGGAGAACAAATAGGAGGCATATTTGCAACAATGGGTATTGCCTCGCTATTTATGCCGGGACTACTTGGCATTGTGGCCGACAGATGGATGAATGCAGAGCGAGTATTAGGTTTATGTCACATTATTGGCGCCGTGCTACTCTTCTATGCATCAACCATCTCCGATCCAAACATGCTGTTCTGGATCATGCTGCTCTACCTCATGACCTACATGCCAACCATTGCTTTGAACAACACCGTTTCATACGATATTCTGGCTCAAAAAGGCTACGACGTAGTAAAGGTTTTTCCTCCCATCCGCGTGTGGGGAACCATTGGATTTATTGCAGCCATGTGGGTAGTTGACCTGTTTGGCTGGGCAAGAAGTCCAATTCAATTTTACGTTGGAGCCATCACTGCCATTGCACTGGGAGTATATGCCTTCACCTTGCCCGCTTGCCCTCCATCTAAATCAAACAAAAAGGGTTCACTTGTTTCGGCTCTGGGATTAGATGCATTTGTGCTTTTCAAACAACGCAAGATGACCGTTTTCTTCATCTTTGCCATGCTGCTGGGAGCAGCCCTACAGATAACCAACACCTTTGGAGGTTCATTCCTCGACTCCTTCAGCATGGATGCAATGTATAAGTCATCGTTTGCAGTAACGCACCCCAACCTACTGATGTCGGTATCGCAAATTTCAGAAACATTGTTCATCCTCACCATCCCCTTCTTCCTCAGCCGGTTTGGCATTAAAAAGGTAATGATGATGAGCATGTTTGCGTGGGTATTCCGCTTTGGTCTCTTTGGCATTGGTAACCCCGGACATGGCTTGATACTGCTGGTTCTTTCCATGATCATCTATGGTATGGCCTTCGACTTCTTCAACATTTCCGGTTCACTATTTGTGGAGCAGGAGGTTGCCCCTAACATTAGAGCAAGTGCTCAGGGACTTTTCATGATTATGACCAACGGACTGGGTGCCATTATTGGAGGATTTGCCAGCGGTAAAATTGTAGATATCTTCACTACTTACAACCCAACCACCCATGAAGTTTTGACAAGAAATTGGCACGACATTTGGATGGTATTTGCCGCCTACGCTCTTGTTTTAGCACTTGTATTCCCATTGGTATTCAAGTATAAACATGACCGTAACGCTGTGGCTAACATTCATCACTAGCACATAACAAAACTCCATAAAAGCCCTGCTCCCACCGAGTGGGGCTTTTCCTTTTTCTACCGCAAAAGAGTTGTAACTTGGACCATAAACCCCTAGTAAGTTAGTAGAGATTTTCATTGCGACCATCCACAACCGCGAGGGATTTATTATTTTAGCTGCGAATTTTGAAACAATCATCACCGGTTACGCTGGCGCTGCTGAAAAGAAATAATTGGCTGTTACCGCATGAACAGATTGAGCGGACAGCTGTTTTGACTATAAAAATTGGCTGATGGAAGATTTGCTCACCAAGCTAAACACACTTTGCAAAAACACGCTAATGGAAACCCTCGGCATTGTGTATACCAAGGCCGAAGAGGGGTTTGTTAGGGCAACCATGCCCGTCGACAGCCACACGGTTCAACCGTTCGGTATTCTTCATGGAGGTGCATCTATGGCGCTGGCTGAGTCGGTGGGAAGTGCAGGATCAATACTACTAATCGACCAAGAGAAATATACGGCCGTAGGGGTTGAAATTAATGGAAACCATTTGGCCAGCGTGAGAAAGGGGTTAGTTACGGCTACGGCAACGCTACTCCATCGCGGCGAACGGACGCACGTGTGGAGCATCAGCATTGAAGACGAGCAGGGCCGAAAGGTTATGGTGGGACGGATTACCAACATGATTATAGAGAAAGGGAAGAAGTAGGTGAAAGTAGAAAGAGAATATTGCGAGGAGGCTACCCTTGAGCATTTACACCAGATTTGCTTCAGCAAAGGAATTCCATTTGCCTCATTTCATGAGCCCCAAAGTGGACGCATTACCACCTTCATTCAGCACTCAAAGCAACCGCAAAAACTTACCAGTCTTTCGGCACTCGATAACGTTGAAGGATTTGTAGCATCACCATTCAGCCAAACAGGGCCAACCTACGTAATTGAACCAAACATGGTTCACACCAGCCATAAAACGGTGAAGGAGATATTGCATACCCTGTCGCAAGTAACCGCATCGGATGGCGTTGAACCACTTCCATCCGAGAGCCTTTATGAATCAACCGAGCAGGAGTTTGAAGATCAGGTAAGGGCCATGCAAACCGAAATTACCAAAGGGCATATAACCAAGGCTGTACTCTCGCGCATTAAACTGCAACCGCGAAGGCCCACAGAGGAGATTACTACAATTTTTAGTTCTCTTACTGACACCTACCCCGATGCCTTTGTTTACCTGTTTAACATTCCAGAGGTGGGATGCTGGATGGGAGCCTCACCGGAACCACTGCTTACGGTTGTGGATAATGTTGCAGAGACCATCTCGCTCGCCGGAACCCAATCGATGGATAACAGAAAAATGTCGCAGGTTACCTGGCAGGGAAAAGAGTTAAAGGAGCAAGGTATTGTTACCAGCTACATTGAAGACGTGCTCAATAACTTTGGCATAAACGAGTACCGCAAGGAGGGTCCTTCAACCCATAGAGCCGGAAATTTGGTGCACCTAAAAACCAGCTTTCAGTTCAACGCAGCGCAGCTGAAAAACAGAATAGGCCATTTGGTGGAAGCGCTTCAGCCCACCCCATCGGTTTGCGGTTTGCCCAAAGCAGCAGCACGAGCTATTGTGGAAAAGGTGGAACCGCACAATCGCCAGTTCTACACCGGATTTGTTGGACCAGTGAACTTCAGCGGAAAAACCTTGCTCTATGTAAACCTCCGCTGCATGAAAATTACGGAGAATGCCTTCGCCTTTTTTATGGGTGCAGGTATCACTGCCGAGTCGGTGCCGGAAAGGGAGTGGGAGGAGACTGGCCAGAAGATGATGACGCTACTTTCGGTTGTAAATGGCATAAACAGCAGCTATGAGCTCAATAAGACAGGGAATTAAAGACCTACCAGAGATTTGCTACCTTCATGGAATGGAGGCGGTGGTGATTGCACCCGGTTCGCGCAATGCACCGCTCATTGCAGCCTTCACAAGCCACGGCAAGCTGGAGTGCATCAGCATTACCGACGAGCGCTCGGCAGCCTACTTCGCGCTAGGAATGGCGCTCCAGACCGGAAAACCGGTGGGAATTGTCTGCACATCTGGAACGGCGGTGCTCAACTTTGCCCCGGCCATTGCCGAAGCCTACTATCAAAAGTTGCCATTGGTGGTGATTACCGCCGACCGTCCCCACGAGCGCGTTGATCAGGCCGACAGCCAAACCATTAGGCAGACAAACATTTTTGGAAACTACATAAAACACAGCGTAGAGTTGCCCGTGGAGACAGCCTCCGATACCGACCTCCGCTACAGCCACCGCTTGGTAAACGAAGCGCTTCGCGCCGCACTGCGAGCCGACCGTGGTCCGGTGCATATCAATGTGCCGCTGCGGGAACCGCTCTACAACCCGCTTCCGGAGGTGAGCCAAAATATTATGGTGGTTGAGGCATCGGAACCGGAATTGCTACTGCCCGAAGAGGAGATAAACCTTCTGGTAACGCGCTGGCAAGCCGCCCAAAAGAAGTTGATTATTTGTGGATTTGAATCAAAAAACAGAGAGCTGAACGAGCTGCTAAACCAGCTGGCCGACGATCCATCGGTGGTGGTGATGGCCGAAAATATATCGAATTTCTCTGGGGAGAAAATCATTTTCGCACCCGAGCGATTCATTGCAACGCTTACCGATGACGAAAAGCGCGACTTTCAACCCGACCTGCTAGTTACCATTGGCGACTCGCTGGTTTCGGGGAGGGTAAAGAAATACCTGCGGCAACATAAGCCAGTGGAGCACTGGCGCATTCATCGCACAGAGGAGCTGATGGATACCTACGATAGCCTTACTCACAGCATTGTTACCGAACCGACCTTGCTGCTACACCATTTTGTTGGCAAGGATGTTCAAGCCGAAAGTGGCTATGCCTCCCGTGCCACAGAAAAGGAGACAACCATTCGCCATCACCACGAGAAGCTGCTGCCCACGCTACCGTTCTGTGACTTCACTGCCTTTGACGAGCTGCTGAAAAACCTGCCCGATGGAAGCAACCTTCATCTGGCCAACAGCACACCCATTCGCTACTCACAGCTTTATGCCACCAACCCACAGATAAGTTACCACTGCAACCGCGGAACTTCGGGCATTGATGGATGTCTCTCCACCGCTGCCGGAGCAGCCTACGCTGGCAAGCAACCCACAACGCTTATTACTGGCGATCTAGCCTTTATCTACGATTCAAACGGAATGTGGAACACCCACTTCCCCGGCAACCTAAAGGTGATTGTAATGAACAATGGTGGAGGAAACATATTCAGGATGATAGAGTCGGGTGAGACCATGCAGGCTGCACGCCCCTACTTTGAAACGCCACATAGCGTCGACCTGAAGTCGCTCGTATCGGCCTTTGGTATTGACTTCTCCTCCTGCAGCAGCATGGAGCAGCTCCGGGAGGGAATTCAATGGCTCTACAGCAATGGCAACAAGCCCGCCGTTCTGGAGGTGAAAACCGATTTCGACATCAACATAAAAACATTTAAGGATTACTACAAACTAATACGACAACCACAATGAGCAGCAGAAATTGGACAACCATAAAGGAGTTTGAGCAGATAAAGTTTGAATACTTTGAGGGCATTGCCAAGATTACCATCAACCGCCCACGCTACCGTAACGCCTTTACTCCCGACACGGTGAAGGAGATGATTGAGTCGATGGTGTACTGCCGCGAAAGCCCCGACATTTACACCGTGATTCTCACCGGCGAAGGCGACAAGGCTTTCTGTAGCGGTGGTGACCAGAACATAAAGAGCACCGCCGGATATATTGGCAAGGATGGCGTGCCACGCCTCAACGTGCTCGACCTCCAAAAGCTGATTCGCTCGCTACCCAAACCCGTTGTGGCCATGGTAAACGGCTACGCCATTGGTGGTGGACACGTGCTGCACGTGGTGTGCGACCTCTCCATTGCCTCGGAGAACGCCATTTTTGGACAAACGGGTCCCAAGGTAGGCAGCTTCGATGCCGGCTTTGGCTCCTCCTACCTTGCAAGGGTGGTGGGTCAGAAGAAGGCGCGCGAAATTTGGTTCCTCTGCGAGCAATACTCGGCTCAGGAGGCGCTGGAGATGGGGTTGGTGAACAAGGTAGTTCCCTTCGACCAGCTGGAGGATGCCACCGTGGCATGGTGCAAGAAGATGATGGAGCACAGCCCACTGGCACTTCGCATGATAAAGGCCGGCCTTAACGCCGAGCTCGACGGGCAGGCAGGCATACAGGAGCTTGCCGGTAACGCCACCATGCTCTTCTACATGACAGAGGAGGCGCAAGAGGGTAAGCGAGCTTTTCTCGAAAAAAGAAAACCCGACTTCAAGAAATTCCCCCGTTTACCCTAAATTGAACAGCACAAGAAGTGGGCAACCCGGTTGCCTTCACTGCAAAACATATACCTATAATGCGTAAGTTAATTCACTGGATGCACGCCATCCGACCAAAAACGCTGCCACTGGCGCTCTCCAGCTCCATTCTGGGGAGCTTCATTGCCGCAGCCGACGGCCTGTTTCGATGGAGCGTGTTTGTGCTGGCGGCTGCCACCTCGCTGCTGCTTCAGGTGCTATCGAACCTAGCCAACGACTATGGCGACTTTGCCAAGGGAACTGACACCGCCGAGAGGATTGGTCCGGCGCGCATGGTGCAAACGGGTGCCATTACGTCACGCCAAATGGTGTGGGCCATTGCCGCTGTGTCGCTCATGACCTTGGTATCGGGTTCGTTGCTCATATTCGAAGGCCTGGGTGGAGGACATGCCCTACTAAAGGTAATCTTCTTCCTGCTCGGTCTCACGGCCATTGGAGCTGCCATTAACTACACCGTGGGAAAAAATCCATACGGCTACAGCGGCTTTGGCGACATGTTTGTATTTCTCTTCTTTGGTTTGCTGGGCGTAATGGGAACCTACTACCTACACGCCCACGTGATACGGCTCGACCTGCTGCTACCGGCAACATCCATTGGACTGCTGAGCGCGGGAGTGCTTAACCTGAACAACTTACGCGATGTAAACAACGACATAAAAACCCACAAGCATACGCTGGTGGTAATGATGGGCAGCTCCAAGGCAAAGGTTTACCACTTGTTGCTACTGGTGGTGGCGCTGATAACCGGAGGGCTCTACATAATGCTGCACTACCACACGCTTTACCAGCTGCTGTTTGTGATAACCATTCTGCCGCTTACCCTCAACGTAAGGGCGGTGTTCACCAACCGCATCCCCGCCGAGCTCAACAACGAGCTAAAGCGCCTTTCGCTCTCCACTCTCCTATTTTCGGTAACCTTTGGGATGGGATTGCTGCTGTAGCAACTCAATTTATAGACACTTCACCCGGAAGGGGCAAGAAGTTTATGCAAAACAATATTTGATGGACCAATGCTAGAGGCAAGATATATAGGACACATACTCAACTTCAAGATTCCAGGGAAAACCTCGCGCGGAACGCTCACCGAGAAGAAGTCATACTACCTGCTGCTTCACGACACCGCCAGCGGTGCCACCGGCATTGGAGAGTGCTCAACCCTACCCGACCTGAGCATTGACCATACACCCGGCTATGCCGATAAGCTGCAGGAGGTGTGCGACAGCATTACCAATGGCAAGAGCCACATTGACCTAGAGCAATTTCCATCCATTGCCTTTGGCGTGGAGACGGCCCTGCAAAGCCTTCAAAACGCCAGTTCGGGAACCAACATCCTTTTCCCCTCAGCCTTTACCAGAGGCGAGAAGGGCATCCCCATTAATGGGCTGGTGTGGATGGGCGACCGAGAATTCATGGAGAAGCAGATTTCGGAGAAGCTGGAGTCCGGGTTTACCTGCATAAAGCTGAAGATTGGGGCGCTGGACTTCGATACCGAGCTGGACGTTCTGCGTAACCTCCGACAAACCTTCTCTCCCAGCGACATTGAAATACGCGTGGATGCCAACGGAGCATTCACCCCAAAGGAGGCTCTCGGTAAGTTGGAACGGCTGGCGCAATTCTCCATTCACTCCATTGAGCAACCCATACGGCAGGGGCAGCCGGAGGAGATGGCACGCCTCTGCGCCAAATCGCCCATACCCATTGCGCTAGACGAGGAGCTCATAGGAGTTCCAAAAGCCAACAGGCTGCCGCTGCTTCAGCAAATAAAACCACAATACATTATTCTTAAGCCCAGCCTAATCGGTGGATTTGCGGGTAGTTGCAGCTGGATTGATGCCGCCAACCACACCAACACGGGCTGGTGGGTAACCTCGGCGCTGGAAGGGAATATTGGTCTAAACGCCATTGCGCAGTGGACCTTTACGCTCAACAGCAGCATGCCTCAGGGGCTGGGAACGGGGCAGGTCTTTACAAACAACATCCCGTCGCCGCTCACCATTCGCGAAGGAAAGCTGCACTACGATATCACCAACCCGTGGAACCTAACCATGTGCCAATGGAAAGAGTAGAGCAACGGTTAACCCTCAACGGAGTTACCCGCTCGGGCAATGAGCTGCTGCACCACTGCACCAGTGAGGCGCAAAACCCGCTTCTCCCCGAATGGGAGCGCAGCGTGCACCGCTTTATTTTGGAGTGGCTCGACGGCAACGACTACGTTACGCTCTTCACCTCCGGCTCCACCGGGGCACCCAAGGAGATACGCCAGCTAAAGCGCCACATGCTGGCCTCGGCTGGGCTAACCCGCGACTATTTTGAACTAAACGCTAATACGCAGGCACTCCTCTGCCTGCCCATAAGCTACATTGCTGGGAAGATGATGGTGGTGCGCGCCTTTCTCACCGGCATGAACCTTATTACAACGGAACCTTCGGCTAACCCCTTTGAGGCCATTCACGCACCCATAACCTTTGCCGCCATTACCCCCTACCAGCTGGCCCACTCCATGGATACGCTGCGGCGTGGCGAGGTGGATACCATAATAGTGGGCGGAGGCGAGATACCCGCCGAACTCGATGAGCAGTGCAGCACGCTGCCAACCAGCATTTACGCCACCTACGGTATGACCGAAACCAGCTCGCACGTGGCGCTGCGGGCGGTAAACGGACCAAAGCAGAGCCTCCTTTACGAAATACTTCCCGGCGTGGAGGTAAGCAACGATTCGCGTGGTTGCCTAACCATTACTGCCCCTGCCCTCACCAACCAAACGCTGGTTACCAACGATGTGGTGCGCATTGCCGACAGCCGCCACTTTGAGTGGATAGGGCGCGCCGACAACGTAATAAACAGCGGCGGGGTAAAGATATTCCCCGAACAGGTGGAGAAGAAGCTCTTCCCCCACATCCACCGCCGCTACTTTGTGGCCGGGCAACCCGACGATACACTGGGCGAGCGCGTGGTGCTATTTACCGAGGGCGAACCGCTGCAGGCTGATGAGCAGCAACAACTACAGAACCTATTCCCCACTATACTGCAGCGCTACGAAATTCCACGCCAGCTGGTTGCCATACCCCACTTTCTGCTCTCCGATGCCGGGAAGGTGCAGAAGCGGGCCACGCTGGAGCAATACCACAAAGGCAACTTGGAGGAGTAGACCCAACCCCTTGCAAACTTAGTTGATTACCAGTAAGACAATCAAGTACAGCCATGTTCAGAACATGACAGCCAGACCCAGCACCTATCTTCATGCTTTCAATTGATCGTTTTACCTCCTAACTTACTAGTAATTAATAGTTATTCATTTTGGGGTGTTTATCCAAAAATATCATACCTTGCTATAATGTTTTCAGCGTAATCAATAATTATTATATTTTTATTCACCATATTAGTGAAGTTTTTTTAAACTTTTTTATATTTGCACCGTTACTATGATAGTAGTATTTGAAGAAGATTACCTTCAAGAGTTATTTGAACATGGTAAGGCAAAAAATAAGAAACATGCATACCAACCCCAGGTAATCAAAAAGTATATCAAAGTGGTAAATATCCTTCGTGCTGTAAAAAGAATTGAGGATTTATTCCGTTTCAACTCCCTCAACTATGAAAAACTGACTAATATAGATGTAGAATCAGTTAGAGTGGATGGTAAATACCGCCTCGAGTTTCGCTCTAGAGTGGAAGGTGCAGAACCCAATACAATTACAATCTGCTCTCTTATCGATTTAAGCAAACACTACCAGTAATCATAAGTTTATAACGTCAAACAATGAACTCATCTGCCCTAATTCCTGCAATATCAACTCATCCGGGAGAAGTACTTAAGGATGAACTTGACTCCCGTAATATCAAGCAAAAAGAGTTTGCCCATGATATTGGTACTAGCCCCACAATTCTTAATGAGATTTTAAAGGGGAAACGCAATATTACCGCGGACATAGCCCTGCACCTCGAGGCTCAGCTAGAGATCCCCGCCGATTTCTGGATGAAACTCCAATCCCAATACGACATTGACCTAGCACGCATTAAGCAGCGCAACATTGAAAAGCGCAATCTAATTGAGACATGGAAAGCAATAAAAGTGGCTATCCCCGTTAAATATCTTGAAAAACTAAATCTTCTTGCCAACGATCTTAAGAATGATATTGACAGGATAAAAGAGATTTATAACGCCAATTCCTTAGAAGATATAATAGATGCAAAAACAGCATACACGGGACTCTACAGGAAGTCATCAAAGCTACAGGTGGATGTAAACAATCTTACCTGTTGGGCAATGGTGTGCCGATGGATGGCTCAAAACAAAAAAGCAGCCACCTATAATGCCTCGAACCTTTCGGCTGTAAAGCAACGTATTATTGAAATTGTAAATAAAAATCACAACGTGATTGATGAAGTCACACAACTTCTTTACGATTACGGCATCAAGTTTATTATTCTCGAAAAACCGGACCAGACACCCGTTGACGGTTTTTCCTTTTTCAGTGGTTTAAATCCAGTTATAGCGATAACCCTACGAAAAAAAACCATTGATAACTTTTCCTTTACCGTTCTCCATGAACTTGGACATATTCAAGATCACCTGCGTCCTAATAGTACATCATTTTTCATTGATTGCTTCGATCTCCAGGAGAGCAAGAAAGACACAAATGAGGCGCAGGCCGATCGTTACGCACAGCAGGCGCTCATACCGCCAGCAGTATGGGCTACGTTTAGCCTCTCCAAAAATATTTTTAACGACCTATACATTCAGCAATTTGCACAGGAGCACAACCTGAATCCAGCCATAGTTCTAGGGAGGTATAGCTTCGAAACAAACAACTATAAGGTAAGAACAACAATAGATAGAGGAATTAATTAAAGTCCATCAAAAAACATAACTAATTTCGTCTCTAACAGAAGTAGCACTTGCGTGCAATTGTTAGCGACTTTACTATTAGCTATTCTCAGCCCTAAGCCTTCAAATAGCTAATCACCAGAGGTAATATTAACGAACTGAAAATCACACAACTTCTTGCCATTTTCGGCCTCCAAGCCAGGCTATAAAGCGCAAGTGCTGCGCGCACCATAGTAAATAGCTGCGAGCTGTGCGAATTGAACATTGAGATGGAAAAGGAATAATGAATTAGATAAATAAAACTCACAAAAAAAATATATAAATTGTTTTTTTACATAATTAAGTATAACTTTCGATAAGTTATGTTGAATAACATTCTTAAAACACATATTTAGAATGGCAAGTATCAAATATCAAACGACATAACTTGTCTATTAAATTTAAAGATTCTTGCCAATAGTGATGGAACAAATATTTTAAATAACAAACTTAACTTAACCCGCATGGAAGAAAAATTAAAATGCCACTTTCTCAATCTCTATCATATGGCCCTTGCAGATACAGAAGTTGATACATCAGAATTAGAAATGCTATATGGTATAGGAGCTGAAAAGGGAATAACCAGGTCAGAAATTGACTCGGTTGTTCTCCGGCCAGATTCTGTTAAGTTTACTGCACCAGAAACAGTAATTGAAAAAATAGAAAGTTTATACGATTTCGCTCGTATAGCGTGGGCTGATGGCCATATTGATGAGAATGAAACAAGATTGATGCATGTTTTCTCCAAAAGGTTTGGCTTTGAAGATGAAAATATTCAAACCATTGTGCAATTCATCCTAGATGAGGTTAAAAAAGGGACATCGAAGGAAGATATTTTCAAAATAGTAACCGAAAATTCATAAATAATGGACCTATCTAAAATTAAAAAAGACTTATTCTCAGTTAAGAAACAAACCGAGAAAGGTATTGAGCCTAAAATAGAGATTCCTAATTTAACCTCAAGAGAAATAGTAAACTATGAAGAATATGGTTTTAATCAGGCAGGAAGACTAGGTGGATCAGTTGCGGGTCTTCGTGTTAACCTTCAAAAGATATATTACGATTTCAGGCAGAAGGTTAAGAAAGATATTGAAAAACAGAATGAATTAAGGAGGCCATTTATTGTCAAAATCGAAGAATACAAAGGTGACATTGAAAGATTGAGTAACAAAATCGAAAAAACAACAACTGAAAGCATACCAAAAACAAAGAATCTCCTTGAAAGATTGAAGGAGGAATTATCATACATTAAAAAAAATCCTCAGGAAATTACTGGTGACGATACGGGAAAGGTTGCATTTATAATTGGAGGTATCATCCTTATTTTCTTAACAGTCTATCTGTTTATTTTTTACAGTTCTGCCTCCTATTCCACGTTCTTCAAAGATTTCAAATTAAACGAGATAGGAGTAGCCAACTCTATTTTTGATCCAAAAGCGCTTACAATCGCATTTCAAAATGGAATAACAGAATTGATTTTAATAGTGACAATTCCGTTTGTTTTTTTAGGCTAGGCTATCTAATACACAAATTTCAAGAACAAAAAGGCGTTGGAAAATACTTTAAAATAGCTATGCTCATTTTCATTACTTTCATTTTTGACACAATTCTTGCATATGAAATTACCGAGAAGATATACAATATTCAAAAAGGTAATAGTTTCGAAAAGATGCCTGACTATACCTTGAATATGGCATTCCATTCAATAAATTTTTGGTTAATTATTTTTGCGGGATTTATTGTATATCTTATTTGGGGATTTGTTTTCAGCTTTGTTATGGAAGCTTTAGGCAAAATGGATAAGGTAAAGATTGCAATCGAAGAAAAAAACAAAGAAATCAAAGATGCTGAATTAGAACTTAAAGATTTTGAAGTTCAAATCGACAAAATGACTCACACGAAAGCGGAGTTCACTAAAGAGATGAATAAACTGAAAAGAATTATTGAAAATGCGATAATTCCGGATGAATTTGAACATGACATTTTTGCTTTCTCTACAGGCTGGATATCTTTTATGAAGCAAGGAGGAAAGTCTAAAGAAGAAATAGAAGACGCGAATATTGTTACACATGAATTTGTGAAAATAACACTCCATAGCTGGGAACCAATTAATGCTAATTAACATGAAAAAGATCGCACTTTTCATTCCACTTTTAATCCTTATAGGATGTAGTGGTTCAGAAAACAACAATTCAAATAGTACAAGCAATAAGTCTAACAGTGCAGCAGCCCAAGTTAAACAATTGAACATTTCTATACTACTCGACTTATCCGATAGAATTGACATAAATAAGTACCCAGAAAAACCAGAACATTTTGCAAGAGATATTGCCAACGTAAAATACATTACGGAACTTTTTGCTAAGGATATGGAAAAGCGGGGTGCATTTATGTCCAAAGGAAAATTGAGAGTTATTTTTAGTCCGAGACCACTAGATCCGAATGTCAACATTTTAGCTGAAAAACTAAATATTGATCTTTCAAAAATGGATAATAAACAAAAGAAAGTGGTTCACGACACTATCTCGACAACCTTTATTGATAATCTAACGAAAATATATAATTCAGCAATTTCAGCCCACAAATGGATTGGTTCAGATATTTGGAGATTCTTTAAAAACGATGTCAAGGATTATTGTATTGATAACGATTCCACATACAGAAACATCCTAATTATCCTTACCGATGGTTATATTTACCATGCTGATTCAAAGGATCAGGCTGGTAATAGATTTGCATACCTACTGCCTGAATTAATAACAAAATATCAATTACGTAACAATCCAAACTGGGAACAAACAATAAACAAATTAGACTTTGGGCTGATTACAAAACGAAATGATTTAAACAACCTTGAAATTTTAGTACTTGAAATTACGCCTTCACCTGTATACAAAGACGATGAAGACATTATTAAAGATGTTTTGTCAAAATGGTTTAAAGAGATGCAAGTAAAACGATTTGCACTATATAATTCTGACCTTCCTGAATATACGAAACAAAGAATAAGTGATTTTATGAAATAAATCAGGAATTTTATCAACGAGCTGCCATTTTGAATTCGTAATGGAAAATGATGACTAAGTCATGAAGGAAGGGCAGAAACTATGGACAAGGGAGGAGCTGATTTTAGCGGTAAACCTCTACTGCAAACTCCCTTTTGGCCGATTGCACAGGCTCAATCCAGAGGTAATTAGCCTTGCCAACCTTATAGGCCGAACAGCCAGCGCCGTTGCCTTAAAGCTGGTAAACTTTGCAAGTCTCGACCCTAGCCTTCAAGCCCGAGGAATTAAGGGCGCTTCCAACTCGAGCAACCTCGACAAAGAGATTTGGAATGAATTCTTCAACCATTGGGATGAGCTGCCCTTTGAAAGCGAGAAGCTACTTGCAAAAATTGAAAAAACAACCGTTGAGCAGCTGCATCACATTCCGGAAAACGAATTGCCCAAAGAAGGGAAAACAAGGGAGCAAATTGTAAGGGTCAGAGTAAATCAAGCCTTTTTCAGGAGCTCCATTCTGGCATCCTACAACAACACCTGCTGCATAACGGGAATACAACAGCCAGAACTGTTAATTGCCGGGCATATTAAACCATGGAGTATCGACGAAAAGAACAGGCTAAACCCTCAAAATGGAATTGCCATAAATGCGCTACACGACAAAGCATTTGAGGCAGGGTTAATAACAATAACCCCGGACTTTAAAATAAAGGTATCGCCAATTTTACTGAAGCAAAAAAAGTCAAAATCCATTGAGGAATACTTCACTAAATACAACAACCAGGAGATCATTCTCCCATCAAGATTTCTTCCAGACGTGGAATTCCTCAAGTATCACAACGAGGTTCGATTTAAACGCTAAGCGGCCAACACCAAAGCCATAACCTACCCCTGCTCTGCCATTGATTATTATGAAAAATGGCCATACATTTGGGTAAGGAAAGTCGGAACGCAAGCGCAAGTAACTTGTAAGCTTGGCTTTACCCCCAATACCAACCAAAAACCTCAACCATGGACAAGCAAAACACCTTTCGAATTGGCATCTCGATGGCAGGAGCCGTATCGGCAGGAGCTTACACCGCCGGAGTGATGGACTACCTGCTGGAAGCACTGGAAAATTGGCAAAAGGCTAAAGATTTAAATATACCTGGAGTACCCAAGCACAACGTCGTTATCGAATCGCTGGGAGGTGCCTCGGCTGGCGGCATGACTGCCGTTATTACCTCTGCCGCCCTACAAAAGAACTTTCCGCACATCAACCAACAGAACTACGCCACCGAGGTGAACAAGCAGAACCCGCTGTTCGACTCCTGGGTAAACCTCACCGAGGAGCCCAAAAACGACATGATGGCGCAAATGCTCTCCACCGACGACATTCTTAAATCGCCCGACCTCAACCCCGACAAGGAGGTTCGTTCGGCATTCAACTCCCTCTTCATCGAAAAAATTGCTCGGCGAACCATCGATTCAATCGTTAAGGACCCCAGCACAAAGAGGCAGTACATTGCCGACGACATGGAGCTCTTCACCACCATTACCAACCTCCGAGGATTCGACTACCAGCTGCAGTTCATTACGGCTCTTGGCGTAAGAGACGACCGAATGACAATGCACAAGGACATTGTTCACTTCCAATTGAGCCCATCCGGCGTATACAAAAACGATGGCAAAATTCCATTTCATTTCGACACGCCCGATGGGTTAAACAAAAACATGCTCGTTGATGCGGCAATTGCAACCGGAGCTTTTCCAGTTGGCCTATCGCCTCGGGTGGTGGTTCGCAACCCAAAGTACATCAACGAAAATCCGCTGCTAAAAATCACGCATGGAAAGGACTACATTGTAAGCCCACTTACCGACTACAACGCCGTATGCGTTGATGGTGGGGTAATTAACAACGAGCCTTACGACCTCACCGAAACCATTTTAACCAACAGGCAAAAAGCGAGGCTGAAGAGGGACGATGGCGAGGTGGCCGCCAATTTCTACCAAATGTCCACCAGCGCGGCTACTTGCGAATCAACGGTTTTGATGATTGACCCCTTTCCAAACTACGACGACAAACCCTCATCCAACTACTTCGATCTGCTGGCAATGATGTTTGCCGCACCACAGCTACTGGGGGCAATGCGCCAGCAGCTCATGATTAAAACAGACCTTCTCGAGCAGGCATACAACGACAGGGACTACTCCCGATTTATGATAGCACCCATAAGAACGCACGAGGGGGTAACTCAACGCTACAGCATTGCGTGCGGTTCGCTGGAGGGCTTTGGAGGCTTTTTCGAGAAGCAGTTCCGAATTCACGACTACATGCTTGGACGAAGAAACTGCCAACGGTTCATCCAGCAATTCTTTTGCATTCCTACCTCGGCAAACAATCCAATTATTCAGTTTGGCTATGCCGATTTAGACAAAGATTCCCTACAACTTTTCGAGAATGATAATCACCAACGTCCAATCATACCCGACATCCGTATCTCGGACGACCAAACGCATTTGGTAACGCCGCCTGTTGAAGAGGAATTTCAATACCCCTCCATTAGCTTAAAGTACCTGATGAGCCTGGAGAAAAAAATGCAAGGCCGAATCGACGTTGTCCTTGGCAATATTGCCAATGGCAAAGATCCGGGAAAGGGCAACAACCCAGCCAATCCGGTAATCGAACGGATAAGAAGGAGAACGTGGCTTGGGCGAAACATCACCAGACCAATTGAGGATTTTACGGCCAGGAAGTTTATCTCCATAGGAAAATCGGCGGTTAAGAATGTGGCGGCAGAAAAGTTTATCGATGCGGTAATAGCGGACATGTACAACCGTGGTCTGCTGAAGCAAGACTGCTAAGCACACCTTTCGTTACGCAACACCCCATGCTCACCTTTTCGTAGGCACAGAGTATGAATAGTAATCCGCGAGGATATTTCTACCTTTAGCCTTCGGAAATAGAACCACTGTGAACCATGCTCACCTTCGCTACTGCAAGACTAACGCTGCGATCGCTTACCCCAGCTGATGCGCCCGTGCTCCAAGACTTTTTGGGTAGGAACAGGGAATTCCTTCAGGAGTGGGAGCCAAAGAGAGATGAAACTTACTACTCCATCGATTCGGCGCGATGGCTCATAGATAGCAGCACCGTAACGAACAACAACAAAACAGGCCTAAGCCTTTACCTCTTTAGGTTGGGAGAAGAAAAAATTATTGGCCACATTGGGTTGTCGAACATCGTTTACGGACCATTCCTCTCTTGCTTTTTGGGGTACAAATTAGATTTTGAGGAGACAAACAAAGGGTATATTTCTGAAGGGTTGCAAAGGGTAATACAGGTAGCATTCGACGATTATAAGCTACACCGGATAGAGGCAAACGTTATGCCTAGAAATATTCGCTCCATTAAGGTTTTGGAGAAATTGGGATTTGAGCAAGAAGGCGTAAGCAAGAGATACCTCAAAATTAACGGAAAGTGGGAGGACCACCTTCACTACGTTTTGCTGAACCCCAAAGTTGAGTAATTGCATTAGACAGGAGCTATCGCTTCAACCATCACAAATCAAAGACAATCAACAAATTAGGAGTAACCCGGTATTTTTACTACCTTTACCAACCGAGATACCGGTAGTAGCAAATATGCCCACCAACCTCCTCTAGAAGCAGAGTATTTCTTGCTTACAAACCTTCGCCCAGAGGTTTCAAAATACCAAACCTGCTGCTACCTACTGCATTGTCAGTTAGGATAATTAAACGTATTTCAGCCATCTGCCATTGCCAACCGTGCGGTTGGATAGCAATGAATTTGCCAAACAGATGATGCACTCGGAACACAATGGCTAATCACGCCCAACGGAATGCCATCCGTTGATCTAAATTGTTATATCAATTATGGACAAAGCAGCTACCATGAACTCATTTCACACCTCCTACCTCGAAATCAGCAAATCGGCACTACAGCACAACTTGCGCTTTCTGAAGGAGAATATTATTCCTAACGCCCAAATTTCCTCCGTTGTGAAAGGGAATGCCTACGGTCATGGTATTGAACTTTTTGTTCCTTTGGCCGAGGAGTGCGGCATAAGCCACTTTTCGGTGTTCAGCGCCGACGAAGCCCGGCGCGTGTATCACGCACAAACAGGCAATAGCAGCATCATGATAATGGGCATGTTAGGCCAAGACCAGCTGGAGTGGGCCATTGAAAACGACATTGAGTTTTACGTTTTTGAGCAACAGCGCCTAGAAAAGGCACTGGAAATTGCAAAAAAGGTTGGCAAGCAAGCCAAGCTCCACGTTGAGGTGGAGACGGGGATGAACCGAACAGGATTTGCGATTAAAAAGCTTCCTTGGGTTTTGCAACTTCTCAAGCAGAATAGTGACAACCTCTGCTTTACCGGCCTCTGCACCCACTTTGCCGGAGCCGAAAGCATAACCAACTACTACCGCATACACAAGCAGCAACAAGTTTTCGACAAGGCGCTAAAAATTGTTGCGGCAAGCGGAATAGCACCCCAGAAAAGGCACACGGCCTGTTCTGCGGCAGCACTACGATACCCAAAAGCTCAAATGGATTTAGTGAGGCTTGGGATTGTGCAGTATGGATTTTTTCCAACACGAGAGGTGCTTATTGAATATCTCACCAAGAAGAAGACAAAGGATAATCCTTTACAGCGCCTACTCTCTTGGAAGAGTCGGGTGATGGACGTAAAGGTGGTGAAAACAGGAGAGTTCATAGGCTATGGAACCGCCTACCTTGCCAATAACGACAAAACCATTGCTACCATTCCGGTTGGTTATGGCGATGGATTTAGCCGCTCCATGAGCAACCAGGGCCGTGTGCTTATTCATGGCCAACGGGTAAGCGTAATTGGCACGGTAAACATGAGCATGATTACAGTAGACGTTACCAGCCTCGAAAATGTAAACATTGGCGACGAGGTGGTGTTGATAGGTAAACAGGGAGACCTCGAAATTAGCGTTGCCTCCTTTAGCGAAACCAGCGAGCTCATCAACTACGAGCTGCTTACGCGGCTTCCCTCAGAGGTTCCACGCTACATTGTGGAGTAGCCATTGTTAGGCACCCTTTTTCTAGCTAAGCCTTGGCAAATTCTGGCACTGTAGTAATGAACCTTGATGTCGAAAAAGATGATACCTGTAGTATTCACTTACTAAATAGAAGGTTTATGAACACAGAAATTGAAAATGTTGAGCTAAAATATTTGACCCCCGAAGATTACCTAGAGCTGAAAGAGGCTATGATTAAAGCATACCCCAGCATGCCAGGGGCGTACTGGAGAGAATCCCAAATAAAAAGCCTTATCGACCAATTTCACGAAGGTCAGGTAGTAATAAAGGTGAATAACCAGCTGGCAGGATGTGCGCTCTCCATCATTGTGGAATATGACAACTTCGAAAACAGCCACACCTTCAAGGATATTACCGGCAACTACACCTTTAGCACCCACACCAACGAGGGGGATGTGCTCTACGGTATCGAAATATTTATTAAGCCTGAATTTCGCGGACTTAGGCTTGGACGCAGATTATACGACTACCGCAAAGAGCTTTGCGAAAGGCTTAATCTTAGAGGCATTGCCTTTGGTGGCCGAATTCCAAACTACCATAAGTTTTCTGACGAATTTACCCCGAAGCAGTACATTGAAAAGGTGAAAAGGCAGGAGATTCACGACCCTGTGCTCAACTTTCAAATCGCCAACGATTTTCACCCGACCAAAATACTCAAAGGCTACCTGGAGGGCGATGAGGCTTCGGGTGAATTTGCTGTGCTGCTGGAGTGGGACAATATTTACTATGAGAAGCCCAGAAAAAAGGCTACCACCAAAAAGAAAAACGTTCGACTTGGTTTGATTCAATGGCAAATGCGGCCATACAAAAATTTAGATGAGCTCATGGTACAGGTGGAGTATTTTGTGGAAGCTGTTTCTGGGTACCGATCCGACTTTGCCCTATTCCCTGAGTTTTTTAATGCGCCACTGATGGCCGAAAACAATCACCTCTCGGAACCAGAGGCCATTAGAGAGTTGGCAAAACACACCGACAACATTGTGCAGAAATTTTCCGAGTTGGCTGTATCCTACAACATCAACATTATCTCCGGCAGCATGCCCGAAATAAGGAACAATTTGCTCTACAATGCAGGATACCTCTGCCGTAGGGATGGAACGGTGGAACGTTACGAAAAACTACACATAACACCCGATGAAGCAAAAGTTTGGGGCTTGCAGGGTGGAAGCAAACTACAAGTGTTCGATACCGACTGTGGTAAGATTGGGGTTCTAATTTGCTACGATTCCGAGTTTCCAGAGCTAAGCCGACTCCTGGCCGACGACGGTATGGACATCCTCTTTATTCCCTTTTTAACCGACACCCAAAATGGTTACTCCCGAGTTCGTTACTGTGCACAGGCAAGGGCCATTGAAAATGAGTGCTACGTTGCCATTGCAGGTAGCGTGGGTAACCTTCCAAAGGTTCACAACATGGATATACAGTATGCCCAATCCATGGTTCTCACACCTTGCGATTTTGCCTTCCCTGCCAATGGCATAAAGGCAGAGACAACGCCAAATACCGAAATGATTCTTATTGCCGATGTGGACTTAGATCTGCTGCGGGAGCTAAATCAACTTGGGAGTGTAAGAAATCTTAAGGATCGTAGGAAAGACCTCTATGAGCTAAAAAGAGTTATTGCGAAAAATGCGTAGCCATTAGCCGCAACTATTAGAGAAAATATCTCGTAGTAACTCTTTGCAGTAACACACCATTGAAACTGCTAAAAAATTAGGACTTCGGATGCCATGCAAAAAGCTTTACTACCTTTGCATGTTTTCTGTAACGTCGAATTAGGCACTTTCCGGTCCTTACCCAACAATGTTAACATCACACACGAATGGGATGGAAACACACAACAGTGCCGTTATCGCCTCAGTTGGTAGACAGTAGCAATGTCATCCTCCGCAGAGAGCATTAACAATGCCACCTGTAGCCATAATATAGCGAGCCACAGGGAGCATATTACCAACAATTTGTAAAAAATATCACTATGATAAGGCCGCATTCATTTCACATCCCGGTAATGGGAATTGCCTACACTTTAGACACCCCACTGCGCGTTTCACCGTTTGGTATCGACTCCGTAATTTCACTTGTAGACGACATCCTCATTGAGCATATGCGTAAGTTCTACTGCAGCAAATATGCCATTGCGTACCAGGAGATCACCGATAAAATTGAGGATTTCCGCGCCAAAAGAATATCCTCCTACCTCAACCTCATCAACACTATTGCTGAAAAGAAGCTAGAGGAGCTGAAGAATGTCACCCTCGAAAAGAAGCAGGAGATAAAGGATTACTTCAGCATGATGCCCGACAGCTCCACCATCAAGCAGGAGTTTAAGAAACGTACGGCCAAGTATTTCAACGTCGACGAAATTAAAGCATGGCTCAAGGAGAACCTATCCTTGGGTAGCATCGACGTAAATATTATGACCAAGGTTGATAAGGACAACTACAAGAACGGTGAAAAGCTCCCCGTGGAGTTCAACGACGCACACGCAGCACTTCGTGGGTTTGCCACCAGCAACCTGCACTCCTCCATCATCCTCTCAGCAGGAATGAACCCTCGCCTTTTCAACTACATGGAGCAGTTCGAGGACTTCTACCCCAACGAAAGTGGGGAGATGAAAAAGAAGATTGTTTTAAAGGTGAGCGATTACCGCTCAGCCTTAATTCAGGGTAAGGTACTCGCAAAAAAGGGACTTTGGGTTTCCGAATATCGAGTTGAGTCGGGGTTGAACTGTGGCGGTCACGCCTTTGCCACCGACGGCTTCCTCATGGGTCCCATCCTCGCCGAATTCCGTGACAAGCGTCAGGAGTTAATCCAAGCCATGCAAGAAGTATTTGTGAAGGCGCTCGCCGATAAAAACCATACAATACCGAAAGCACCACTGCCGCTCCGCGTTACTGCGCAAGGAGGCGTTGGAACAGCTGAGGAGCATGAATTTTTAATAGAGCACTACAACCTCGACTCTGTGGGTTGGGGAACGCCATTCCTGCTCGTCCCCGAAGTTGTTACCATCGACGACAATACGCTCAATCAGTTGGCTGCCGCCAAGGAGGATGACCTCTTCCTGAGCAACATTTCGCCACTCGGGGTACCATTCAATAGCCTCCGAGGCAACACCAAAGACATTGAAAGGCTATCCTACATTAGCCAAGGAAAACCGGGAAGTCCATGCCCAAAACAATTCATTGCACTGAACAACGAATTTACGGAAAAGGGCATTTGCACCGCCTCGCGAAGGTACCAAACCAAGAAGTTGGAGGAACTTAACAAGGAAGGACTTTCACCAGAAGAATACCAGCCGCGTTTCAACAAAATAGTTGAAAAATCGTGCCTCTGCGTTGGGCTGGGAACCTCTGCATTGCTTGTAAACCACCTCAGCACTAAGGTGGAAGGGGTTGGCGTATCTGTATGTCCCGGCCCAAACATGGCCTACTTCTCCAAAAAGATGAGCCTCGCAAATATCACCGACCACATTTATGGCCGTGCCAACATGATAACCCGAACCGACCGTCCCAACATGTTTGTTAACGAACTCCGAATCTACATCGACTATCTCAAAACCCGAATTGAAGAGGCCAGAACATCGATGAACAACAAGCAGGGAAACCACCTTCTTGCTTTTGAAAAAAATCTCCAGGAGGGAATTGAATACTACAGCAACCTGTTTAGTGGCCTTAAGGAACAATTCAAGAGCACAAAGCAGAATATTCTAAACGATCTTGAGGAGAGCAAAAAGGTACTAATCCAAATGCATGCCGAAGTAGAAAAACTCATGGTGGTGCAATAATCTATCGCATAACTAGCCAAACATTTACCATCACACACCAATCAACAACCTATAAAATTTAGGTATTAGATTGGTGTACCTATTTCAGCCAATTAGAGATTGATCTTGGCACCTTACTGCACTTACAGCTGCGCAAATAAAAATCCTATATTTGGAATGCAACCCTCATCTCTTTAGCAAGAGTTTGCAGCTTATAAGCGAGGAGATGGTTATTCAGAACAACAAAAATTAAAATTCCATACACCAAAAGAACATGGCAATCTTTATTACAGTTTGGACAGCATGGTTTGCCTCTGAGGTTCTGCTTAATTCCCTAATGCGGTCGGGCAAGAAAGATAAAAGGGGACAGGACAAGGGATCCATTTCACTGATATGGATAACCATTGCCCTTGCCAACACGCTAGGAGTAATGTTTTATATTCTCAACAAGTTCCCCATTAACTCTACTCTGGTGGTGCAATATGTTGGACTAGGACTAATTGTGGCAGGCATGGCGTTCCGCTTTTATGCCGTTTGGTCGCTGGGCAACCTATTCACGGTTAATGTCACCATCAGGGAAAATCATAAAATTAAGATGGATGGTATTTATAAAACAGTAAGGCATCCATCCTACTCCGGTGCCATACTCACCTTCATTGGCTTTGGTTTATCGCTCAACAGCTGGGCAAGCCTCATTACAATAGGTGTTCTCGTTTCTGCTGCCTTTCTCTACCGTATACGCATTGAGGAAAGGATGCTGCTGAACCAGTTTGGTGAAGATTACCATACCTATATGTTAAAAACCTACCGGTTGGTGCCTTGGATTTACTAAGTTTTCTAGTTTTGCCTACCTCGTTGCCCCGTCATCAAAACAACTCAACAAAAAGAAGCACACCGATTTCACCAGAAATATTACCTTTCCATTGGCCGTTGTTCGTTTTATTTTAAAGGCATCTCTTGGGTTGATTTCGCTGCTCACCGTCTCGAGCAGCACTCAACGAAGAGCAATCCATAACCTAATTATTGGTTCAACAGTGCTATACGTGCCAGAATAGCTATAAAACAGCAAAATTTTCAAGGTTCATAATCTCCGAACATGAGGATGGATTGATTCTGTAAACAGTTTATGGCATATTTTGGTGGAGCACTTCCATTTTGCCTACCTTTGTAAGAAAATTAACCCATGCCCAAAAAGAAGTTCTACACGGTTTGGAAGGGACGAACACCTGGAGTATACGCCAGTTGGGATGCCTGTCAGAAACAGGTTGTTGGTTTTGAGGGTGCCCAGTATATGGCCTTCGACAACCAGAGTCAGGCCGAATTTGCCTTCACTAAAAACCCATGGACTTTTATTGGCAAGAATGGACCTTCCAAAAAGAAGGAACTACCATCGGGAGAAAAACCTATTGCAGAGAGCCTCTCCGTGGATGCAGCCTGCAGCGGCAACCCCGGGGTAATGGAATATAGAGGCGTAAATACCAAGACCCGCGAAGAGGTTTTTCATTTGACATTTCCGCTGGGAACCAACAACATTGGCGAATTCTTGGCCCTTGTACATGGACTTGCGCTGCTAAAGCAAAAAGGGCTGCCCAACCCAATCTACACCGACTCCAGAACCGCCATGGCCTGGCTTAAGGGCAAGAAGTGTAAAACAAAGCTAGCGCGAACCGCCGCCACCGAAGAACTCTTCCAACTTATTGAGCGAGCAGAGAAGTGGCTTAAGGAACACACCTACAAAACCCAAGTTCTTAAGTGGGAAACTGAGTCGTGGGGAGAAATACCAGCCGATTTTGGGAGGAAAGGGTAGGTAATTACCAATTACGCCATTGGAACTTCGATAAAAAGCAGGTAGGCATCCTGCTGCGCAGTAATCTCAAGTTGAGATGTTTCCCACGCGCCCAGCGCATCCCTCCTATTCAGCTCAGCATCACCAATCGTAACGGACCCCTCTATTACAAAGCAATATACTCCACTTCCCTCACGATGAACCTCATAGGCAACCGACTTCCCCTTTTCGATTTGCGATAGCGAAAACCACGTTTGTTGGTTAAGCCACAGACCATCGGAACCCTTGGGCGCCACCACGTTGTAAATGGAATTTTGAAACAGTTTGGTATCGAATTTCCGCTGATCATATCTGGGAGGAACACCAAGTTTTTCTGGCATCACCCAAATCTGCAACAAGCTAACCGGCTCCTCTTTGGAAGCATTAAATTCGGAGTGATAAACACCTGTTCCTGCCGACATAACCTGTATTTCGCCAGGGGCAATTACGCCACCGCCACCGGTATTATCCTTATGCTCAAGCTTACCTTGTAGCGCAATGGTCACTATCTCCATATTTTGGTGAGGGTGAAGTCCAAAGCCTTCTCCCGGCTGGATGGTATCATCATTCAATACCCTCAATAGACCAAAGCCCATCATGTTTGGATTATAGTAATCGGCAAAGCTAAAGGAGTAGTATGTCGAAAGCCAGCCATGCTCAGCATGTCCACGCTGGTTTGCCCTATGAAAAATCGTTTTCATTTTCTTCCTCACATTTATAAGTAAACAATGCTTAAACCCTAGCAATATGGCAAAAACCATTAGCTGGATTTATGGAAGAAACAATAATAAAAATGTTTGGTTGAAGAAGAAAAAAGAAAGGGGGCGTAAACCAAAAACCAAGGGTCCCTAAACCTTACTTTGCGCACCTTAAGTGAATAAGTTGCACCTGTTGTTGCTACGCCCCCCTATATCTAAATTACAAACGATTGCGCTCTACAATTTGATCTTTAAAAGAACTTACACTCAAACAATTAAGTGACTTATACAAATATAAAGACAATTAATTGCAAAAAAAGTTTAATTGGCACTTAAAAAAAATCTATTTATTTTCCGTTTAGTAAAACTGCGAATTGATGATAAAATTGCGTTCAATCAACAATAATTTGATCGAATTTCTGGCTTTCAACAAGCAAACCTCATGCCAAAGAGAATTTTTTTGGCACAAAATTTCTTACAATCTAAAGTTATGCGATGGATTGCATAACTTTGGTATCTCCTTAAACCAATCAACATAAAAATATATGTGTTTCTACGCGTCGCTCACCTTTAGGAAAGTCGTTGGTGAAAAGCTTTTCGGAGCCACCTTCCGACGTGGTGATGAGTGGAGCCCACTTTACTTTATTAGTGGATTTGAACACCCAAAATTGCCGATCATTGCAGCGGAAAAGAGGGATGAATTCCAGCTAATGTCGTGGGGATTAGTGCCAAACTTCACCAAGGATGAGGAGCAGGCTGCCAAATTATGCAACCTTACACTTAATGCAAAAGCGGAAACACTGCCACAAAAACCATCCTACAGAAACCTCACTAAAAAGCAGCGGTGCATCATCCCAATCACAGGTTTCTTCGAATGGCAGCAAGAGGGCAGAAAGAAAATACCGTTCTTCATTTTCCCAAAAGATAATCCAATTTTACCTTTGGCTGGCCTCTACGACCAGTGGATTAATCCTGAGAACGGAAAGATTCATCAATCGTTCTCCATCATCACCACCGAAGCCAATGCGTTAATGGCACAAATTCACAACATCAAACGTCGCATGCCGGCGGTATTGTCCATGGAGGCAATGGAGAAGTGGCTAGACGTCTCCACTGAGGAGAAGAATGCCCTTGCCCTACTTAAACCGGCAGAAGATGGAATGCTGGAGGCTCATCAAATTAATCCTGACATACTGGCTTCAGGTAAAAGCCGGAATATTCCGGAAATTATTGAACCCTATAGACCGCAGCAGGGAAGGTTGTTTGAATAGACAGACCGATTTTGGTTATAGTTTATCCGCAGCACTGGATGATTCCTAGTTTCTGATTCCTAGTTTCTGGTTGAGCTGCGCTGAACTTACCGGCAACTGCCGGATCGGTTAAAGTTTCACTGAGTTGCACGGTGTTTTCACTAAGTTACACAGAGGAGTTAAGGCTGTAGATAGCAGCACCTCTTCAAATTTCCGGTCTTCAGTCTTCCAATTCTTTCTGTCACTTGTAACATTTAGTCACTGCTCACCTTGTAACTTGTCACCTTTTTGTCACTCGTCACCTTGTAACCCTTCACTTTTCAGTCACTCGTCACTTTGTCACCTGTCACTATATTATAACCTACTTCACCCCCGCCGCCCGACGCTTCTGACCTTCGTCCCACTGCCAAAAGCAACCACAACCGTTGTAACTTGATTTTGATGGCCGTTGCTTCTTCTCACTGCACCCAAACATGAGGTGCATGCCAAACCGAATATTTGCATTACGTGCACTTGTGGGGTAGAAAAAAGCCAAAACGTTATCGCTAATAAGGTGGATTTTGAAAGTCTCGCTGCCAAATCCAAATCCAAGCCCCACGTTTCTCAGCGAACCATTCATGGCAGAGTAGGAAACGCTGCCCGAAAAGCCCTTCCACCCAAAGGCATTGAGCGAAACCGTAGCACCCACAATTGGCCGACCCGGATATAGTTCGGTTCGAACCAAGGCTCCTGCATTCAGGTGGTCACGCAGTGGGTAGGTAGCTCCAAAGTAAGCCCTTGGGTTCAGAAAAGTAATAAAGCCCCCATTGGTCTCCTCTACCCGAAGCTGATTGTTGAGCGAGTCTCTCAGCATGGAGATGTAGGCATTGGGGTCGGCACCATTTGCAGGAGTGGCACCGGAAAAAACGAAGTTTCCATTCTGGCTAAATCGATGGGTTTGTGCAGTCCAGTATATAAGACCCAAGTCGAGAACGCTACCGCTCCAAGTAAGCACATCGCCTTTGTAAATGAAACCAAAATCTCCGGCAAGGCCTACGTTCCGAAAGTTCAGCAAAAAGGCCGTTGGTGAAACTGAACCAACACTAACACTATTGACATAACCGTTTGCATCCTTACCAATGGTCATGGGTCCTGCCACATCGGCACGAAGATTCCAATCGGCATTGAGGTTGTATGTAGCACCATCAACTGACAAATGAATGGGCCTCCTACGAGTGAAAACACCAGCCATTCCAAAGAGCACCTTTGCGTGCGCACCAAGCGTTAATCGACTATCCATTTTTCGGGAGTAGCCAAAGGAAAACTCCCTGTAGTAAAAGGCATTAACACCAGGATTTCGAACAGTAAACTCATCGCCCACATAAGGGGTGTTTCCATCCCGAGCCAGCAAAACCAACTTCTTAGGAAAAAAGAGTTTCATATCCACCTTTTCGGTGATCGAAAAGTTGTAGTAGTCGCGCTCGTTTGGTCGATAGCCCAAAGCAAGCCAGTTATATTGAAATTCGGCAGTAACATAATCCCACCAGAATAAACCCTTGGTTACCTTATTCAAATCGATTGATGCACTACCTGGAGAGAAGGAATTGTAGGAAAAGCCTGTGGAGTTGGCATTAAAATGGATTGAGCTGAGCAGGGGAATGCCCACAAATAATTTGCAATCGATTTGCACGGCAGGGTTCACCATGTTGCTCTGCGGCAAGCTGTGCATAAAAAAAAGCGTATTATCCTGCTGCGCAAATACCTTGCACGAAACCAGCAATAGCAATGCCACCAGAGTGGCCCTAGCTGCTACCACCCAATATGGATGCCGTTGTTTCAAAGTCGAAGTCTACTCTAACGCCCAGCTGGCACTTCACCTTAAGCGAATCGAACCACTGAAAGTCGATGGGTTTAACACTGTCGAGATTAATTACTGAATGAATTTCGAGCAAGGTTGCATTGCCTAAAAGTGTAATTCTATCCGGAGTGATGGGGATATCCGTTTTAAGGTAACCCTCAGAAAGAACTTCTCCCACACTATTTATGCTGCCATTTGGAATAACCAATAGCCCAGAATGACTTAGTGAATCTATCAGCAGGTTGGCTGCATCGTAAAAGTAAGCCTGAAAAGTGCCGCTGGCTGGCAGCTGGTTCCAAACGTTTATCCTAAATGCGAGGTAGGTGATAGAAGAGTCATGCTTGTACACCTCCGACAGGTCGAGTGCCACCTGGTCGGTAAACTCTAAGGCGTGATAGTGAGCCCAATAGGGAACCGAATCGGTTAGATTAATCTCGGGTAGGCCTAAGGTAGTAAAGTTTCCAGCAACAGAAAATTCGGTTTGTCCAACCGGGAACGACAAAGAGGGAGATAGGTGGGTGCTATTGGGAATTGGTTCAATGTCCTTATAGCACCCAGAAATAATTGCAACAATTAGGATGGTGATTAAGCCACACCTCATTTTACTGTGTTAAACCCAACTTCATCTCAATATAGTGAATCAGCGAGTGAATAATTTTAATGTGAACCTCCTGCACCCTATCGGCAAAGCCAAAGAAAGGTACCCGAATTTCAACATCGCACATCCCGGCCAACTTACCACCATTCTTGCCGGTAAGCCCAACAATCTTCATTCCTTTTTGGCGGGCGGCAATACATGCCTCCATAACGTTGGCGGAGTTACCGCTGGTGCTAATGGCAACCAACACATCACCCTTGCTCCCAATTGCCTCCACAAAACGAGCAAACACCTTATCATAACCAAAATCGTTGGCAGAGCATGTAATGTGCGAGGGATCGCTAATGGCAATGGCTGGCAAGGCACGCCTATCACCACGAAAACGACCTGAGAGCTCCTCTGCAAAGTGCATGGCATCGCTCATGGAGCCACCATTCCCGCATGAAATTAACTTATGACCATCTTCAATGGCCTCAACCATTAAATTTCCGGCCTTCTCAATACTTTCCCAACTTTGGCTCTCCGACATGAACAGTTCCAGCACATCCCTAGCCTCCTGAAAGTTCTGACGAACTTGTAAAATAGGATCAATCATACTTTAAAATTTGCTCGGTAAGGAGTATAAAATTTTCAATAAATCAACCTAGAAACCACCTATAAAACGCACCGCTCAAAATATAGTTGTGCGCCATTGGTGAAAATCCTAACTTTGCACAAAGATAAAGCAAAGGCCATGGGAATTCCAAGAATGTTTAAACTTCCGAAGCACAAGAGTTTTAATTATGTGCCACGTTACTACGATCCGGAGAAGGAGGAGATGGCAGAACGCAGAAAAAAGTTGGCTATGGAGAGGGGGCTAGATATTTCCGATATAGAACATATCCCGGGTGAAGCACTTCGTCATGGAGCCATGAGAGGCTTTTTCAAAAAAAAGGAACGGGCCACCATTCAATCGCCACTCAGGGTATTGATTATTATAGCCATTCTGTTGGCGGTAGCCTACTGGATACTCTTCACCTAACCGCAATCGTTCAATGTCCGACATCATAAGGCTCTTGCCCGATTCGGTGGCGAACCAAATTGCCGCAGGAGAGGTAATCCAGCGCCCGGCTTCAGCCATTAAGGAGTTGGTGGAAAATGCGGTAGACGCCGGAAGCACCATCATTACCGTGGTGGTGAAAGATGGCGGGAAAGGGCTCATTCAGGTAATTGACAACGGCTGTGGCATGACCGCCACCGACGCTAGGATGTCGTTTGAGCGCCATGCCACCTCAAAAATCCGAGAGGCCAAGGATCTATTTGCCATTCACACCTTGGGGTTCAGGGGTGAGGCGCTAGCATCCATTGCTTCGGTAGCCGAGGTGGAATTACGAACTCGCCGCCACGACGAAGAGGTGGGTACCATGCTGCGCATTAGCGGATCGAAGGTTGAAGAGCAGGAACCCGTAAGCTGCCCAGCCGGTTCCAACTTCATCATCAAGAACCTCTTCTTCAACATTCCAGCACGGCGAAAATTCCTCAAGGGGACACCCATTGAACTAAAGCACATTATCACCGAATTTGAGCGGGTGGCGCTGGTGTATCCACAGGTAGCGTTCTCGCTTTTCCACAACGAAACGCAGCTTTTTGCATTGTCCTCAGGTAACCTACGCCAGCGCATATCCGGGCTATTCGGGAAACAACTCAACACCCACATTATTGACATTAAAACCGAAACTTCAATCATCAAAATCAGTGGATTTATTGGAAAACCGGAGTATGCCAAGAAAACATCGGGAGACCAGTTTTTCTTTGTTAACGGCCGATACTTCCGTAGCCCATACCTGAACAAAGCTGTATTGAACGCCTACAACCAGCTGCTCACGCCCGATTCGGTTCCCTCCTACTTTATCTACTTTGAAACCGATCCCGCCTCCATCGACGTCAATATTCATCCAACAAAAACAGAAATAAAATTTGAGGACGAAAGGGCTATTTGGCAAATTCTGCACGCCAGTGTTCGGGAGTCGCTAGGAAAGTTTGCCGTTGTGCCTTCCATCGACTTCAACACAGAGCCAGGGCTGGAGATTCCTGTGATCTCCTCCACCACCCACTTTAAAATGCCGCAAGTTGACATAAATCCAGAATTTAACCCCTTCGACACCCGTCCTCCTGCGTCAGAAGTTCAGTTCCGAAAATCCGGACCACCCAGAGAAGATGTTCCTCAAGGTTGGGAGGCCCTCTACCAAGGAGTGGTTGAACTAAAAAAGGAGGAACAACATCAAATGTCTCGGGAAGAAAAGCTATTTGAGCAGGCTGCCCCCGAAAGAAGTTACTTCCAAATAAAAGGGAAATATATCCTAACCACGGTAAAGTCGGGGTTGATGCTCATTGACCAAAAACGAGCACACGAACGAATTCTCTACGAAAAATTTTTACAGGGGCTCAACCGTGGGCTGAAGGTGTCACAAAAGGAACTCTTCCCTCAGACCATCCAGCTGATTCCGTCCGACCACCTGCTCATCATGCAAATGGAGGAAGAGCTGGCCATGCTGGGCTTCGAAATTGGGGATTTAGGCAACCATACGGTGGCTGTTTCGGCCAAGCCTGTCGACCTAGTGGAAACCGATGCAAAGGAGCTGATTGAGAAGCTGCTGGAGGGTTTAAAGGAGAATAGAAACGCGCTGCTTGGGAGCAAGTCGGAGGTACTGGCATCCTCCATGGCAAAAGCAGCCGCCATACGCTACGGGCAGTATCTATCGGTTGGTGAGATGCAGCACATCATCGATAAACTCTTTGGCTGTAACGAACCGGGCCTCAGCCCCGACGGAAAGCCAACAGTAACCATTCTGAGCATGGAGGAGCTGGAAAAGAGACTTAGATAATCGAACGTCTCCTATTCCTCGTATTTCAAATTCTCATGCAGGAGCACACTTAAAGCTAAAGAGAGCTTACATCCCTAAGTGCAGCTTGGATGGTTAATAAATTGAACGTAATTTCGTGAATCATTTTACCATTTTGATTGTTTACCATAAAAAATTGCGATGAACGGTTTTAGCAGAGGATACTCCTCAACCCCACCTGTTCTAAAGAACATTATTCTTATTAACGTGGTACTCTTTTTGGCAATGCTTGTGCTTGAAAAATCAGGCATTGACCTCACGCAGTATCTTGGCCTATTCTATCCTGGATCCACCTTCTTCAGGCCATACCAGTTTATCACCCACATGTTTATGCATGCAGGGTGGGAGCACATCTTTTTCAACATGTTCGGTTTGTGGATGTTTGGGAGGATACTAGAGCAGGTTTGGGGAAGCAAGCGATTTCTCATATTCTACATGGTAACCGGCTTAGGTGCTGCCGCTATGCAAACCTTTGTGAACTACCTGCTCATCTCCTCTACCCTTCACGACTACACTGCGATGATGAACTCCTTTGGGCCGCAAGCGTTTGATGCCTTTGTTCAACATCACTTCCCCGAATATCGAAATGCGATTTATGAGCAGATAACTGCAGGCTGGCTCAGCAATGAGCATAGTGCTGTATTTGCATCACAGGCCAAAGATGCTGCTAACCAACTAATAACCATGATGGTTAACATTCCTACAGTGGGAGCATCGGGCGCCATCTTTGGTGTGCTGCTTGCATTCGGCATGCTTTTCCCAAATACGCAGTTGATGCTTATATTTCCACCAATCCCAATGAAGGCGAAGTACTTTGTTGCTGGTTATGGTGCCATTGAACTCTTTCTTGGCCTTTCGCAACCAGGAAGCCACATAGCTCACTTTGCGCATTTAGGTGGTATGCTCTTCGGATTTTTCCTCATAAAGTATTGGCAAAAAACCACTAAAACATTTTACTAGCATGAGCATTGGGCAGGAGATAAAGGAATCGTTCAAGCAGGGAACCACGCACACCAAGCTGATCTACATCAACCTAGGCGTATTTATTGCGGTAAACCTAGTAAATGTACTCATGATGTTTGGAGGTCATGCTGATGCATTCTCGTTACTTCCATGGCTCCAACTTCCATCAAACCCAGCAGCCCTTGCCTTACGGCCATGGACGTTGGTTACCTACATGTTTACGCATGAAGGGATTTTACATATCCTCTTTAACCTACTTGTTTTCTACTGGTTTGGAATTATTTTTCTGCAGTTTTTCTCTCAAAAGCAATTGCTTTCAACCTATTTGTGGGGAGGGCTTGCTGGTGGGGGGCTCTACATCTTAGCCTACAATACCCTACCCGTGTTTGCCGACGTGCGTTACGCTTCAGATCTCATAGGTGCCTCTGCCTCCATTATGGCCATTGTATTTGCCGCTGCAGCCTACGCTCCAAATTACACGGTATATCTAATGTTTTTTGGCCCAGTGAAGCTAAAATACATTGCCCTAGGTTATGTAGTGATTGATATAGTAAGCATGGCTGGCACCAATGCTGGTGGGCATATTGCCCATATTGGCGGAGCCGTCGCAGGTTATCTCATTGCACAAAAGATAAAGCAAAGCAAAGCATCCAACCTCGGGTTTGGATGGGTAGAGGGTATTTTCAGCAGTTTTGGCCCACGAAAGTCAAAGATGAAGGTGGTCCATCGACGCCCACTTACCGATTTGGAGTATAACCAAGTAAAGGCAGAGCATCAAAAGCACATCGACAAGATCCTAGACAAGATCAACAAATCTGGTTACTCCTCTCTTACAAAAGAGGAGCGCGAAGAGCTGTTCAACATGAGTAATAACACCAAAAAGGGTGAGGACATTTCTTAAGTTTGTAGTCGTTTATTCTGGAAGCATTGTAGCCATTGCGTTGGTACTCTCATTCCTTTCCACGTTTGTAAGTCCCGCCGTTTTTTGGCCACTGGCATACTTTGGCCTAGCCTTTCCTATACTACTGATCCTCAACGCGATTATTTTCGTATTACTGGTTATCAAAAGAAAAAAATCGGTCATTATTCCACTACTAGCCTTTATTATTTGCCTTGAGCCAGCCTCAAACTTCTTCCAGATGAGGTTCCACGCCCCAAAAACCAACTTCGAGCATCGAGATCTTAAAATTCTCACCTATAATGTGCACCTGTTCAACCTAATTAACTGGAATAATACGCCTGACCAGCTGCTCGAAATAATCTCATTCATCAAGCAGGAGAATCCCGACATTGTTTGCCTTCAGGAATTTTGCCAAACAAATACAGCCACTGTCAAAAAGCGACTAAAGATGCTCTATGCCGATTATCCTTACCATCACATCAGCTACACCATCTCCTCTAAAAAATACAACTTTGGCATTATTACTCTCAGCAAATATCCCATTGTAAACCGGGAAGGTTTCCCTTTTGAAAAAACGGCCAACGCCACCATTTACTCCGACATTAAAATTGGGGGCGACACCATTCGCCTTTACAACAGCCACCTGCAAAGCACAAGGCTTAGAGAGAAAAATCTAAACCTGCTCATTTATCAAAAATTTCAGAACAACAGCAAGAAGATGGATGAGCTCAAAGATATTAACTCCCGGCTTAAGTTGGCCTTTGAGAAACGAGCCAACCAGGTAGACATGGTGTCCGATGCTCGCGACAAATCGCCCTATCCGGTCATTATGGTTGGCGATTACAACGACCCACCCACATCATATAGCTACCGGAAAATGCGGGGCAACCTCACCGACTCCTTCAAGGAAGTGGGTGTTGGTACTGGATCAACCTACTACGGGTTCTTCCCCATCCTGCGTATCGACTACGTTTTTCATTCACCACTCATTATGGCCATTGGCTATGAAAGTCCACATATAGACTATTCTGACCACTATCCTGTGGTGGTAAATCTTGCGCTCCCCATAAGTTTAAAGCAGGCGGCTGCCGATCAAAATAATTAACGAGAAAACGGGAGTTTGCTGAGGTCTACATTGCCACCCGATAAAATTATTCCAACCCTCTTATCGGCAAAAATTTCGCGATGTTCTAAAACTGCTGCAAGAGGAACCGCACCGGAAGGTTCTACCACCTGTTTCATTCTTTCGAAGAGGAGCCTCATGGCCTGCACAATTCCCTCTTCCGAAACAGTCACAATTTGGGTGACATTTTTTTTAATAATTTCAAACGTGAGGGGCGATAATGATGTAAGAAGGCCATCGGCAATGGTTTTTGGATTATCGGAAGGAATAAGTTTTCCTGCACTAAACGACCGAAAGGCATCATCTGCAGCGGCCGGCTCGGCACCAATAACGCAAACAGCCTGATCGATATAGTTCAGCGCAAGTGCCGTTCCACTGAGCAATCCGCCACCACCTACTGGAGCCACTATGGAGTCGATTCGGGGTGCTTCCTGCAACAGTTCCAAGGCTGCTGTTCCCTGACCACAAATAACCTGAAAATGGTCGTAGGGTGGAATAAAGGTGGCACCCGTTTCTTCAATTAGTTGAGCAAGGGCCTCCTCCCGAGCCTGTAGCGTAGGTTCACAAAAGCGGATTATCCCACCGTAGCCTCTTACAGCATTCTGCTTCACCGAGGGGGAATTCCTGGGCATTACAATATAGGCCGGAATGCCAGCCATACGAGCGGCCAACGCAAGCGCAGCAGCATGATTCCCCGAAGAATGGGTTGCTACCCCTTTGAACAATTCAGTTGATGGCAGCGATAGAACAGCATTTAATGCACCCCTAAATTTAAATGCACCAACCTTCTGTAGATGCTCACATTTAAAAAAAAGTTCGCAACCAGCTAGTCGGTTAATGGCATCGGAGGTCATTACGGGAGTGCGATGAACATAATTTTTTATTCTGTCGTAGGCAGTCCAGATATCTGCCCGGTTAGGAATAGCAGTAACCATGGTTATTTTTCGTAAAGCTAGAATACGAAATCTACCATCTTTATATTAAATATCAAATAATTTCATCAACACTTATTGTAGAGATGGCACCACTCCGCATACTTCTCTTTCACGTAGACCAGTAAATCGTAATCGCGCGTCTGGAGTACAAATTCTGTATCGGGCTTGAGCCACAACAAGAATTGGGCAGCATATTCCTGCGAACAGTGAACCTCCCGTATAACGGTAGTTAGGTTTAACCTTTCATCAGCCATTCGTTTTCTACCCGTTCTTGCCAAATACTCGTCCAAAATTCTCTGTTGCCGATGATACCAATCTTCGCCAAAACCAATTCCACTTGTTTGTGGTACCTGTTGAACCGCCTCCTTGGTGATGGCAGCAAGGTAATTGGTAAGACGCTCCGTTTTTGTGTCGGGTAACTTGAGGGCTAGAAACTCGCGCTTGAACTGGTTATAGTCGTGCCAGCGGCGCACCACAATTTCCTTTATTGGGTAAGAAACAGGAGAAAGGTAGAAGAGCCTGCGAGAGGTATCGCTTCCAGCTAAGAAGTAGACTTTTGTTCTTAAAGTGGCGAATCCAATTGCTGAAATATATAGCGAATCCATGGCTGCCATGGGGATTTGAAAAATACCGAAAGGGTCAGAAACAGTGCCAGTAGACTTGCTTAAGTTTACAATATTCGCATAGGGGATTGGTTCACCATTTGTGGCAGAGATTACCCTACCTGAAATAATTTTTGTTGAATCCACTGGGGTTATTCCAAATGCATGGCCTCCTGCAATTGCAAAGAAACCAATCAATACGATTTTATTGCTTCTTCTCACTGTTTTTTTTATAAATGTAAAGCATTGCTGCATACAAAAAAAACTCACAACATGTCCTATAACGTTGTTTAGCAGGTTTTAGCACAAATTAACCTTTTCCCTCTCTTCGAAATAAAAGTACCTATAGCGTAACACTTTTGTTCGAAATAGTAACTTTGCAACTAGAAGATACCAACGGTTGTGGTTTTGGTAAAAAACGAAATAAAACTTCTTCAAATTGTCCACAGCCCATCAGAATATATCCTCATTTGGGAAATAATTGACAAATAATGGAAGCACTTAAAGCTACGATAGAAAAAGTTTGGGAGAATAGAGAGCTCCTTGCCGAATCCAAAACCCAGCAAGCAATTAGAGAGGTGATAGAACTCCTAGACAAGGGTAAGCTCAGAGTGGCTGAACCGGTTAATGGCGGCTGGAGAGTAAACGAGTGGGTAAAAAAGGCAGCCATACTATACTTTCCCATCTGCAAAATGGAGACCGTGGAAGTTGGACCATTTGAATTTCACGATAAAATTCCATTGAAAAAAGGGTATGCCGAGCTAGGTGTAAGGGTTGTTCCCCACGCCATAGCGCGCTACGGATCATACGTTGCCAAAGGAACCATAATGATGCCCTCCTACATCAACATTGGTGCCTATGTGGATGAAGGGACCATGGTTGACACCTGGGCCACTGTGGGCTCATGCGCACAAATTGGCAAGGGAGTTCACCTTAGCGGTGGTGTTGGCATTGGTGGCGTTCTAGAACCCATTCAAGCAGCTCCAGTAATTATTGAAGATGGCTGCTTCATTGGATCCCGATGCATAATTGTGGAAGGGGTAAGAGTGGGAAAAGAGGCGGTGCTCGGAGCCAACGTGGTAATAACAGGATCAACCAAAATTATAGATGTTTCCGGCGAAAAGCCCATTGAATACAAGGGTGTTGTTCCTCCTCGTAGCGTGGTTATTCCTGGAACTCTGCCTAAAACCTTTGCCGCTGGAACCTACAACGTTCCTTGCGCCCTCATAATCGGACAACGAAAGGAGAGCACCAACCTCAAAACTTCGCTCAACGACGCCCTTCGCGAATACGACGTGGCCGTGTAACTACCAATTCTCCTAGGATGAATAAGATTCTGGTAATCCAAACAGCCTTTATTGGTGACGTTATTTTAGCAACTCCTTTGGTTGAGGCGCTGCATCAAGCATTTCCTGAGGCGACCATCGACTTTTTGCTCCGCAAGGGAAACGAAGGGTTGCTGGTTGGTCACCCCTATCTACGTCGAGTTATTGTTTGGAATAAGAAGGAGGAAAAACTGAAAAATCAGCTGCGGATAATTCGAGAGTTGCGGAAGGAACATTACGACGTAGCCATTAACCTCCAACGCTTTTTATCCACTGGAATTTTTACGGCTTTAAGCGGTGCGAATACACGCATTGGCTTTAGAAAGAACCCCCTTTCGTGGTTCTTTTCACACCGAATCGACCATGAAATTGGAACTGGCAAGCATGAGGTGGAGAGAAACTTGGAGCTGCTGAAACCCATTAAGGGGAACAGAGAATGGGAGAAACGTCCCGTGCTTTATCCTTCCGACAAAGATTTTGCTGCGGTAGAGAAGTTGAAAGTGGGGAAATATGTGTGCATAGCCCCAACCTCCGTTTGGTTTACCAAGCAATGGCCCGCCGAAAAGTGGGAGGAACTCATCGAAACCATCGCCAGCGACACCAAGGTCTACCTGCTTGGTGGCCCACCCGACGCCCTAGCATGCAGCTCAATTGCATCCAAGTTTCCAACCAAGGTGGAAAGCCTTGCAGGCAAGCTCAACTTTCTGGAATCGGCAGCGCTGATGAAGGACGCAGCCATGAACTACGTGAACGATTCGGCACCCATGCACATTGCCTCTGCCATGAATGCTCCAACCACTGCCATCTTTTGCTCTACCATTCCAAACTTTGGCTTTAGCCCGCTATCGGACAACAGCCGGGTGGTGGAGGTAACCGAAACACTGCCCTGCCGTCCGTGTGGATTGCACGGCTACAAAGCTTGTCCCGAGGGTCATTTTAAGTGCGCACTAAACATTAGTATCAAACAGGTGAACTCATAAAAATATGGAAACATCGAATATTGCAAAGCAGGTAGACGAGGCCGTGAAGGTGCTTCGGGCCGGAGGCATAATGCTTTACCCAACCGACACGGTATGGGGAATTGGCTGTGATGCAGAAAATGCCGAAGCGGTAAAAAAAATCTACGACCTCAAGCAGCGCAACGACTCCAAGAGCATGCTGGTGCTGGTGGATAGGGTTGAGCGCATTCTCAGCTACATTCACACAATGCCCGAAATAGCCTACTCCCTCCTTGAGGTAACCGACACCCCGCTTACCATCATTTACCCGGGAGCAAGAAACCTAGCACCAAACCTCGTTCCACCCGAAAACACAGTTGGCATTAGGGTGGTAAACCATGAGTTTTGTGAACGAGTTATTAAAAAATTAAACCGACCACTGGTTTCTACCTCCGCCAACCTCTCGGGAAAACCGGCCCCCGCCTACTTTGAGGAAATTTCGGAGGAGATTGTAAAGGGTGTGGACTACGTGGTGAGCCAGGAGTTTGAGGGAATGCCCACCGGAAAGCCATCATCCATCATCATGCTAGGGTTGGGTGGTGAGGTAAAGATTATTAGGGAATAAAAAAATGTTAGAGATCCAATAGCAAATTTACGAAACTTGTGCGCCCTAGTCAGGGGGTGACTTTTTGCAAGCGAAAAATAGTCACCCCCTGACTGTTGATTGAACCTCTTCCAGAAAAACGTAGCTACCCTATAAAATACAAAAACCCGCCCCTGTTAGGAAGCGGGGTTTTCGTTGTATCTCCTCCACGGACGTGGAAGTCCCCAACTAGCAGGGGGCTGGCAGCTTAGTTACGGTACTGCGCTTCATTGCAACTAAGCTTATGGGCAGCATGCCCATGCAACCGCTATGCACGCCTGGGCCGGCTGCAGCTACTACACCATATGGCCAACCTCCAGCTTTACGCCCATTGGCAAAAGTCCGCAGCAGCCGGACGGCACGTCCGGCCGAGCGGGAGGAACGCATCATCTGCTCATTTTTGCCAAAGCTGCAATCATAACCAAGCAAGACTTATCATCTTTGTTTAATACATATTTGTTTTGTATTTTTGCCAAAAGGTTGATTTAACTGTTGCTTTTACTACATTTATGAAGTCGATAACTTTTGGAGGACGGCTGACAGAGGTCAGAAAAGTGAAGAAGATGTCTCAGGATGCCCTTGCTAAAAAGATTGGCGTACATGGTGCTGTTATTGGCCGGTATGAGAGGGAGGAAGTAAAACCATCCATCGAGGTGGCCGCACAGGTTGCCGAGGCCTTGGAGGTATCCTTAGACTACCTAGTAGGCAATACCAACTTAATACTTGACAATACGATAATGCACAGGATACAGGATATACAGCAGCTAGACCCTGAAAATAGGGGGCATCTGTACGCCCTTATGGACGCTTTCCTGAGGGACTATAAAACAAAACAGGCGTACGCCAGATAAATACGATTAGCTATGCAAAGGGTAGTACTCGACATACCGGACAGTAAAATAAACTTCTTCATGGAGCTGGTGAACAACCTCGGCTTTAAAAAGGTTCAACGGCTAACGAAAGAGCAAATGGAATTCATTGACGACCTAAAGCACTCACTGGGTGAGGTGGAGCAGCACAGGCAGGGTAAGAAAACGCTGCAATCGGCCAAAGATTTTCTGAATGAGCTTTAACGTAATCGTCACCACCGGTTTTAAAAAGCATGCCAAGAGCGTTGGGAAGAAGCACCATTCCCTTAAGTCGGATCTTGAAGCGCTCATTACCTCTCTAGAGCAAAACCCTTTACAGGGTGAGCCTTTGGGAAAGGACTGCTACAAAGTGCGCATGGCCATCGCCTCTAAGGGCAAAGGGAAGAGCGGCGGTTCGCGCGTGATCACCTGCGTTAAGGTGGTTGACCAGAACGTTTACCTGCTCACCATCTACGACAAGTCCGACAAGGAGAGCATCTCCGACCGGGAGCTGAACGAGCTCCTTGCCATCGCAGGGCTACAGCCATAAATGCAAAGACCCGCTGGTTAGGCGGGTCTTCGTTTTCATTTCTATCAGTCGCGAACGTCTGCGCTAGCTTGTTTTTCGTTGTATCTCCTCCACGGACGTGGACGCCCGCGCTAGCGGAGACTTTTTTCGGGCTCAAGTAGCCGCCCTGAGCTGGCAGCCCGGTTGCCGTGCTGCGCTTCTAAGCAATTAGGCTTATGGGCAGCATGCCCATGCAACCGCTATGCGCTCCTAGGCCGGCTGCAGCTACTACACCATATGGCCAAGCTCCAGCTTACGTCCATTGGCAAAAGTCCACAGCAGCCGGACGACACATCCAGCCGAGCGGGGAGCATGCCGTTCTTGTCGGGCTTCAGGTGGTAGCTGCTCAGCACCGTTAATATGCCCAGGTGCGCTTTTATGTCACGTATTTCCATTGGTTGAAAAATATTTTTAATATTTGTAATCTGTAATATTTTGCACAAATCTATAACTTGTTTCTCAATCAAACAAAAAACAACTTGCTTTTTTATGTAACTTATTTCTCGTATTTTTGTAAAATCATTGCAAACGCTTACTTATTAGAGCAACATGTTAAACATCGGAAGCAAAATATCTTTACTCAGGAAAGAGAAAGGATGGTCGCAAGGCGACCTTGCAGAACAAATTAGCGCATCAAGGGAGATAATCGGAAAATACGAGCGTAATGAAAATTCTCCTTCCCTTGAAATGGCCTTGAAAATGGCTAAAGCATTCGGGGTTACGGTTGACTTTCTCTTGGGCGAAGGTGAGTATTCGTCGTATGACCAGGATACCATTGACAGGATAAAAAGTATCCAGAAAATGGACACCAATACTAAATCGGTCCTGTTCAATGTCATCGACACCTACATACAAAATTTTAAAACAAAACAGGCGTTTGCCACAAAATAGAAGGGTTATGAAGCAAGTAGTTTTAAATGTACCGGACAACAAATACCCGTTCTTTATGGAGCTGGTAAAGAGCCTTGGCTTTGTTAAAGTGCCCGGGGAAGCTGAGCTGACCAAAAACCAACAAGCGTTTGTGGAAGGCACTAAGAAATCCCTCGAACAGGTTGAACGGCACCTAAAAGGGGAAGTTAAGTTAAAAACCGCTGACCAGCTGTTCAGTGAGCTTTAGTGTTTACACCACCGATTTTTTCGACAAGGAGCTGAAAAAGCTTTCCAGGAAGTACCCGTCTGTAAAAAACGACTATAAGGCCCTGGTTGATTCCTTAAAGGAAGAGCCCAAGCAAGGGCAGCCGCTTGGCAAGGATTGCTATAAAATCCGTATGGCTATTACCTCTAAAGGTAAAGGTAAAAGCGGCGGTAGCCGGGTGATTTCCTCCGTTAAAATTGTGGCCGGATCTGTCTTCCTGCTCTCCATCTACGATAAAGGCGACAAGGAAAGCATTTCGGATAAGGAACTGGACAGCTTGCTTAGGTTGGCTGGGCTACTATAAAGCAAAAAGCCCGGACTTGGCGGGCGTTTTGCTTGCTAAGAGGTTCAGGAACCTCTTCCAGAAGAACGTTGCTACCCTATAAAAGCCAAGCCCCGCCAGCTGAGCGCTGGCGGGGGGTGATATTTTGGCCTGTTTTGGATGGGCTGTAGTCCTTACTTCAGGCTTTTAGCAAGATTTCGAGCACCCCTTGCGACACTTTCGCTCGAGAGTTTCGTTGGTTGTGCGAGCCAGCAGGTTTTACCTAAACCTAATTTATAGTGTAAAAGGTACCCCATTAACATATAAGACTCGTGAATTAGCTGGTCTTAAACAAGGGAATTTATCATAAGATATTTTCTTACAGTGTATGGAATTTAACAAACAGTCTAATTCTAAGCCTTCAACGGTATAATATTTTGCCACACTTTTTCTATTCTTTAGTATATTCTTTTCAATCGTTGATGCACTTAATGAATAATCAAAGTAGAACTCATCAAATTCACTATGAACAAACCCCGTAATTTTATAGAACCTATTTCGAGTAAAGGAATAAGCCAATACAAATTCAGAGAAATAAATTTCACCTACTTCTTTCGACAATAACAACTTACTATTTAATACTTGTTCTGTCTGTTTTATTAACATTGGAAAATTTACATCTGCAAAATCAATCATTATAAATATAACATTATTAAACCCATTTGTTTTTAATATCTTAAACTTACAAAATGTTGTATCATTTAATATTAAGGGAATTTTAACTAGCATGCCCTCTGTATAAAGAACATTATCAAACCTTAATGTATTTAATTTCGCATTAAATATTATGCGAGATGTATCTTCACTTTCTTGCCCTAGGCAAGAAAGTGAAGAGAGTAACAAACAAATTATTGCAAAAAATTTATTCATATTAAATTTAATTATTAGCGTGCCTTTTTATTTCTCCTGTATGCCTCTTTATATCTGAGTTCCATTTGGTTCGCAGCAACTCCGTTGGGATCGCCTTCAGCATGCCCCCCTTGACCTACCCAACTTGGAAATAGTTTCCGTAAAACAAAGAAGTATTCCTTAATATTCTGAGAATAATAAACACAATGTCCCCCTTCGTGCGCCAAAGTTATGGCAGTAGTGTTTCTACTCAACTTAACACCAATTGTGTTTTTTGCTCCAGATAAGGGATCTTTAATATATGATTCGGTGCTAGGTAAGGCGTATGTGCCTCCAAGTAAGTCATATTTCTCGTCATTTTTTGTGTATGAATCATTTGACGCAAGAAGAGTTACGTTAATATCTATGTTCTGACCATCTTTCCCCTTTAAATTATCAAGTTCATTAAAAATACCAGGTGCGACTTCCTTCAATTCATCAATAATAGACTGAACTATTTTGAAATTTCTGTCAACATTATTAAAAGCGCGTGTTTTTTGACGCAATTCTTTTTTTGCAGCCTTCCATTCTTTCTTATTCTTCTCTTTGCTAGTCGAATTGTAATGCTCTTCTGCATCCTTCTTCTCTTCTGCGGCCTTTTCTCGATCCTCTTCGTATCCATTCACTACTTTCATTCCATCTGGGTCGATAAATCGGATTGGATTATCCATGCAGAAAGTGTAAGGGGTCCACCGTCTGCCTTCCTCCACCAGCGGATCGATGGTCTGCCACCTTCCAATTTCCGGCTCGTAGAATCGAGCGCCGTAGTCATACCAGTCCAAAGAACGTCCGGCCACCTGCAGGAACGATTGCAGCTTCTTGCCGTTGTAGCGGTAGGGGTTGCTCTGGCAAATTCAAAGAACGTATAGCGAAGGTAGGGAATTAATTTGAAGATTTGGAAATTAAACAGTTTGAGAATGGGACAATTGCCTTAGTCAGGGGGTGACTTGTTCTCGCTAGAAATGTAGTCGCCCCCTGACTGGCAGCTAGGCTGCAACTCTGCGCTACTAAACAGCTAGGCTTATGGGCAGCATGCCCATGCAACCGCTATGCACGCCTAGGCCGGCAGCCGCTATCACCCACATATAGCCAGCCTCCAGCTTACGTCCATTGGCAAAAGGCTGGCAGCAGCCGGACGGCCCGTCCGACCGAGCGGAGGCTCCTCCAATTGCATCACCAATTGGTATTGGGCCATCCGCTACGGCTGCAGTACCCGCAAATGCTAAAACCCCTGCCCAAGCATAATTACTACCTCCGCTATTTGTGGCAATAAACTAAAACAGTTTATCTCTTCTTAAGAAGAGATAAGTTTTATTAGAATTTTGTTTGGTTACGACAATAGTGTCATTATCTTTTGCTTTTGATATAAAATCCCCAACTTCTATTATTTCATTTATACCATAATCATTATAACCATCTATTTCATCAGCAATTATACTATACTTTTTATCATTTATTGAAACTCTTGATATTGATAAAAAATCCCTAAAATTATTTGCTTTAAAATCATACTTATATGTTATCACACCATCTATCCTTGATTCTTTTTTAAGAGTCGGATACTCTGTTTGTAATTCTTGATCCTGAGTATTGCTCCTTCTTACATTGTATATAATAACAAACAAGAGAATAAACAGGATAATCACCGTCCAAGCTTTGTTTTTAAAAAATTTCATAATTCTATTCTCATTTATCAAATTCTACCTCTCCTTGATTAAATCCTGCATCAATTAAGAAAGGGCTCAATCCAAGCCCAAATGAAAAGGTTGTGCCAAAAACTCGATATTCATTTACGGGTTTTGACCAACTGCTTGCAATTCCAATTCCGAAAAATCCAAAAACATTGACCCCTGCATATGCTTTGGATCTAAATCCTTCAAGATAACTAAGTCTTAAATTATCATTACCTCCAGTGAAGTCAAATCGTGTAAATTCGCCACCAATACTAGCTCCGGTTCCTCCTCCTCCAGCAATTTCATTATAAGTTATATACTTTCCTATATCCTTGCCTCTTAGCATTAATATAATTCCTTTATCCTTCTCTGCTCCAACAAAATTTCCACCCCCATCAATAGAAACTGCTGCAGCTCCATATAAAGGGTTAATAATAGGAATAAACCCAGACCCTGGAAGTATAGGAGGCAAACTATTTAAAGCATTTGCCAGTACTAATCCTGGGTTACCCCCTCCGTTTGCGGCATCACCACCGCTTTGCGGATTTCCCTTGCCACCGCTGTTCCCATCTGGGTTGGGCTTGGGGGCCTCCGGCTTCTTCTTCTCCTCGTTGTTGGCCGGCTTCTTGCTCTTGCCGCCGCCGTCGTCCCCGTCCTCGTAGCTCGTGTACTGCACGTCGTTGCCCCACATGGTACTCATCCAGTTGACGGAGAACCCGTTCACCTTGGGCCCCGCCTCCATCCCATCGGGGTCCACGAACCTGAGCGGGTTGTCCAGCGCGTAGGCGTAGGGGTTCCACCTTCTGGATTTTTCAGCGAGCGGATCGATGGTCTGCCACCGCCCAATCTCCGGCTCATAAAATCTAGCGCCGTAGTCATACCAATTCAAGGAACGTCCGGCCACCTGCAGGAAGGTTTGCAGCTCTCCGTCAGGGGCCGGACTTCCGCTGCGCTCCAGCTTGCCGTTGTAGCGGTAGGGGTTGGGGGTGCCGCTCTGGACCGCCTGCGCCGTTCGATTCAAAGAACCTGTAGCGAAGGTAGGGAAATAATTTGAGAATCCGTCAGTAGCCGGACAAGTTTTGAAGATGAGTCAATTTGAAGATTGAAAAAATGCGCCAATTATAAGTCAGTCCCGTGAGGGACGACAGTATGGTAGCAAATTAGCGTTCAACGTGGTTCCAGTGCCGAAGGCACGGCAGAGCAATTTGAAAATTGAAAAATGCGCCAATACGGTAACGAGACCAAGTCAGGGGGCAATCGACATGATTACCCTACTGAATACACACAAAAAAGCCGGGCAGCAAAACCACCCGGCCAACCCTTAACCGCTAAAAAAATCAACCCTTACTTTATTTGCTCAATATCGCCTGAGCCGGCAACCTTAATACTTAGTTTAGGATTACCCTTATACCTTACATCGCCGCTACCGGCAATGCTGGCCTTTAAATCACCGGTAACCCAAATGTCGCAGTCTCCACTGCCGGCAATGCTTACCTTTCCGTTTGCTGTTTCTACGCCAGCTGTCTTAACCGATCCTGAACCGTTGATTGAAGCCTCCTGATCACCAACTTTTCCAGCCTTAACCTCCACATCACCGCTGCCGGCTATATCGGAGGTGAGTGAGTTTGCCTCCAGCTGATCTATTGTTACTGATCCACTTCCGGCAATAGAAAGTTCAAGACTGCTGCATTTCAATGGCGATTTAGTGTAAAAGTCACCAGAGCCAGCAACTGTAAGTGCTTGGTAATCGGGGGCAGTGATGTAAATCTTTATGCTTTCATTACCACTCCAATGAAAGCCCCTGTTTTTCCACCGTATCTTCAAGGTGCTACCATCAACCACCGTCTCAATTTCGCTGAGCGTATTTTCCGGCCCCTCCATGCTGAAGCTGAAGGCTGCTCCTTGCTCAATGTACACTTCGGCAGGAACCGAAAGGGAAATGCGGCTAAAATCTTTCACATCACGGGTAACTTTGGTCTCTGGACCGCCTGATTTACCAGAGGTGAAGGTGCAGGAGTAGCCAACTGTTAACAGGGCCATCACTGCAATTGTCAAAATGGTTAATTTTTTCATTTTGTTGAGTTTGAGTTACTATTTTCGATTGTGATTAATTACAACTCTAAGGCAAATCACTACTCAAAAAACGCCGGGTTGTTTGCTACGCTGCACACATTGGCATCTTTTTTATTCCTTTGCATTGGTAATTGCCACGCAAGACCAAGTGAAACATGGGCAATTGTGGAACTGAAAAAATAAATTTAAAATGAAACATAGAGCGTTAGTTCAGATACGATTCAACGACATCGACATGCTGGGGCATGTGAACAACACCGTTTACCAACAATACTTTGATATTGGTAGGTTGGCCTTCTTTCAGGAAACGCTGGGCGATGCGGTTGACTGGAATACGATTACGCCCGTGCTAGTGCACATCGAAACGGACTACCTTCTTCCCGTTCTTCTCGAATCGAAGGTGGTGGTAGAAACCACCATTACCCGATTTGGAAACAAGAGCTTCGATATGGAGCAGTTAATTGTAAACGAAGAATCGCAAGAGGTGCACTGCAAATCAAAAAGTGTGCTGGTAGCTTTTGATCCCTCAGCCAATACGGCAGTTGAAGTCCCCGAAGATTGGAAGAAAAAAATGGTGTCTTACCGCAATTAGCTATTCGGTAAAGAGGTCAAGCAGGCCATCCGGAAGGTCGACCGTAAGCACGCGCTTCTTTTCCGACACCTTAACAATCAGGTCGTCGTTCACGGGGATTAGAACCTCAACGCCGTTATAATCAATGGCAAAAAGAGGATTGCCCGGATAATCTAAAAAGTCGGTAATTAGACCAAGGGTGCCCTTTGTGGTGTCGATAACGGTGAAGCCAATAAATGACGACATATCGTCTTCATCCTCCTCAACCTCGCTCTCTTCTCCTTCCGCATACAGCTTCAGTCCGATGAGTTGAGCAGCAGCCTTGGTAGATTCAAAGTCGTCGAAAACCACTACGGCCTTCGCCCGACCCTTTGGCCGTGATGACTTAAAAAAAAGCGGAACCGATATTCCGTCGATTTCGACAAATACCGGTTCCGAAAAATTTTCTTCAATGGAATATTCTGGAGAGAGATTGAGCTGCAGCTCGCCGTTTGTACCAAACTCTTTGGCAATTCGACCTACATATAATCTTCGCGCCTCAACCATTGGAGATGCAGGGCAATTAAGCTTCTGCAGGAGCTTCGCCTTCGGCGGCAGCCTCCTCAGCAGGTGCTCCTGGAGCCTCCTCTGCAGCAGGTGCATTCTTAGCGGCCATAGCAGCACGCTTTTTAGCAACAGCAGCAGCCTTAGCTTCACGAACTTTACTTTCGGCGTCAAGCCGAGTCTTGATGTCGGCAGCTTCCTTGCTAGAAAGACTTTCTACCTTGGAATTAATTGCTACCTCCTTCTTCGTGATCCACTCCTGGAACCGCTGATCGGCAACTTCCAGGGTAAATGCCCCTTTCTTCACACCTTCGAGAAGGTGCTTTTTTAACATTACACCTCTGTAGCGCAACATTGCTCTACATGTGTCGGTGGGTTGAGCGCCCTTGTTAAGCCAGTCTAATGCCTTTTCAAAATTAAGGTCAATAGTAGCAGGATTAGTATTAGGATTGTAAGTACCAATCCTTTCAATGAATTTACCATCCCGTGGCGCCCTGCTATCCGCTACCACTACGTGGTAGTAAGCATACCCTTTGCGTCCAAAACGCTGAAGTCTGATTTTTACTGGCATAGGAATTAATTATCCTTTGTTAAACCTATATAATTTAGCGCGGCAAAGATACAGCTTTTTACCGAACATGCTAATATTCTGATTGCTATTTTTCTGTACTCCTCTACACACCGCAGCCACGCAGCGCTAGGCCCCTATTGAAAATATGTTGACAACTTTTCACTTTTGTAGGGGCTAACACCACGAGTAAGCTGTAACTTTAAAGGCTGGTAATTCCCGCTTATAAAAAACGACAACTCACAATATACAAGCCCTTTCTGATGAAGAAATTTGTTCACCTCCACGTTCACACCCAATATTCAATTCTCGATGGTGCTTCCAGCGTTGGAGGGCTCATTAAAAGAGCCAAGGAGTACGAAATGCCTGCGTGCGCCATCACCGACCACGGCAACATGTTTGGCGTTAAAATTTTCCACAAGAAGGCTAAGGAGGCAGGAATAAAACCTATTCTTGGTTGCGAGACTTACGTATCGAAGAATACGCGCTTTGACCGGTCCGACAAGGACGACCGTGCGGGAAACCACCTAATTCTTCTTGCCCAAAACTACGAAGGTTACCACAATCTAGCCAAGCTTATCTCCTACTCCTGGACCGAAGGTTTCTACTACAAACCAAGAATTGACAAGGAGCTGCTGCGGAAATATAACAAAGGTATCATTGCCTCAAGTGCCTGTCTTGGTGGCGAAATTCCCCAAGCCATAATGAATCAAGGGCCAGAGGAGGCTGAGCGCATCATCAATGAGTATCGCGAAATATTTGGCGACAACTTCTACCTCGAGCTGCAGCTCCACCGGTCGGGAAATCCAAAAATCGACAATGAGGTTTTCCAAAACCAGCTGTTGGTGAACAAAACGCTCATCGACCTGGGTAAGAAAATGGGCATCAAGTGCATCGCTACCAACGACGTTCACTTCATCAAAGACAGCGACGCCGACGCTCACGACTTGCTCATCTGCCTGAATACAGGCAAGGATCTGGACGATCCCGACCGCATGCGCTACACCAAGCAGGAATACTTTAAGTCGGGTGACGAAATGGCACAACTCTTCCCCGACTACCAGGAGGCCATTGAAAACACGCTGGAGATTGCCGATAAGGTGGAGTCATACGGCCTCAACCAAAAGCCCATTATGCCCATTTTCCCAATTCCTAATGAGTATTCAAGCGAGATGGATTATCTCAGAACGATTACCTATGAGGGAGCAAAAAAGCGGTGGGGCGATAAATTTGAAGGAGAAATAAAGGAGCGCGTGGAGTTTGAACTCGAAACCATCGAGCGAATGGGTTTCCCCTCCTACTTCCTTATTACATGGGACTTCATTAAGGCTGCACGCGAAATGGGCGTATCGGTTGGCCCCGGGCGCGGTTCTGCTGCTGGCTCTACGGTTGCTTACTGCCTCCGCATTACCGACATCGACCCCATAAAGTATGACCTGCTGTTTGAAAGGTTCCTTAACCCGGAGCGCGTATCCATGCCCGATATAGACATCGACTTCGACGAAGACGGACGTGAAAAGGTGCTCAAGTGGGTGGTGGAAAAATATGGTAAAAAGAGGGTTGCCCACATCATCACCTTTGGAACCATGGCTGCCAAGATGGCCATTCGCGACGTAGCCCGAGTGCTAAAGTTGCCCCTTTCAGAAGCAGATAGACTCTCGAAGTTGGTTCCTGAAAGGCCGGGTACAACGCTGGCAAAGGCCTACGATGAGGTGCCTGAATTACTCGAAGCAAAAAATAGCGGAGTGCAGCTGGTGATGGATACCCTGCGCTTTGCAGAAGTGTTAGAAGGATCAGTGCGACAAACTGGCCTTCATGCCTGTGGCATTATTATTGGGAAAAACGACCTCGAGGAGGATATTCCAATCAGCACCAACAAGGAGACGGAGTTGGTGGTGACCCAGTTCGATGGCAAGCACGTGGAGGACGTAGGCCTGCTAAAAATGGACTTCCTTGGGTTGAAAACACTCTCCATCATTAAGGATGCCATTGAGTATGCCAAGGAGTCGAAGGGCGTTGACATCGACATCGACAATCTTCCCATCGACGATCAGGAAACATTTGAGCTCTTTGCACGTGGAGAAACCACAGCGCTTTTCCAGTTTGAGTCGCCCGGCATGAAGAAATACCTCCGAGCACTTAAGCCAAACCGCTTTGAGGATCTCATTGCCATGAATGCTCTATACAGGCCAGGGCCTCTTGAATACATCCCTGACTTTATCGAGCGAAAACATGGCCGAAAGAAGATTGATTACGACCTCCCCGAAATGGAGGAGTTCTTAAAAGACACCTACGGAATTACCGTATACCAAGAACAGGTGATGCTTTTGTCGCAGAAGATTGCGGGCTTTACAAAGGGTCAGGCAGACTCGCTCCGAAAGGCCATGGGAAAAAAGATCAAGGCCATGATGGACGAGTTAAAGGAGAAATTCCTAGCGGGTGGCGCAGAAAAGGGTCACGACAAGAAGATTTTGGAAAAAATCTGGGTCGACTGGGAAGCCTTTGCCCAGTACGCCTTCAACAAAAGCCACTCCACCTGCTATGCCTATGTTGCCTATCAAACAGCATACCTCAAGGCGCACTACCCATCGGAGTTCATGGCCGCGGTACTCAGCCGAAATCTCTCCGACATCAAGAAGATCACCATCTTTATGGACGAGTGCAAGCGCATGGGCAAAATGGTATTGGGACCCAACGTAAATGCTAGTGCCTATAAGTTTACCGTTGATGCCGAGAGCAATATCCGATTTGGGCTTGGTGCCATAAAAGGAGTTGGTGAGGCAGCCGTTCAAAGCATTGTGGATGCGCGAAAGGAGGGCGGAAAATTCACCGATATTTTCAACTTTGTGGAGCGAGTAAACCTGCAGAGCGTAAACAAGAAGAACCTTGAGTGCCTTGCTCTTGCCGGAGCCCTCGACTGCTTTGGTATCAAGCGTCATCAATTTTTTGCCAACGATGGCAAGGAATCTACCTTTATTGAGAATCTTGTTCGCTATGGCACAAGAGTACAGAGCGATAAGGGTAACAGCCAGCAAAGTCTTTTCGGTGGGGATACCACCTTTGCCGCCATTGCGCAACCCGAGATTCCCGTATCGGAGGAGTGGAGCAAGCTGGAGCTGCTCAATAAGGAACGCGAAATGGTGGGTATTTACCTGTCGTCGCACCCCATGGACGATTATCGTTTCGAGCTCGACCACTTCTGCAACACCAGCTTAGCAGATCTGTCGGACATTAATAGCCTTCGTAATAAAGAGCTTTCCTTTGCAGGAATGGTAACCACGGTTAGAAACGCGCTCACCAAAAACGGAAAACCGTATGGTTCAATTACCATTGAAGATTACACTGATAGCTTCCAACTAACCCTCTTTGGCAAGGACTACGAAAACTTTCGAAAATACTTTTACCAAGGCTACTCCCTTCTTATCAAGGGGCGGGTGGAGCCTCGCATGTATAACGAAAATGAATTTGAGGTCAGAGTTAAGAGCATTTCCATGCTGCACGATGTAAAAACAGAAATGGTAAAATCCATAACTATTAAAGTTCCATTGAACAGCATCACCACTGAACTTGTTACTGAACTTAAAGCAGCCACCGATAAGCACAAGGGAAATGTGATGCTGAAGATGAAAATTTTGGATATGGAGGAAAAGCTGGCCCTCGACCTATTTTCGCGAGGCATTAAAATAAACCTTGATAAGGAGTTGCTACAGTTTTTGGAAGAATCGGATTTGCAAATTGTCGTAAACTAAAAAAATTATCATCTTTGCTATTCACTTCCAACTTGAAAGCAAAAACAAAAAATAACAATCAAATACAAGCAATTATGGCAGTTGAAATTACTGATGGCAACTTTGAAGAAGTTGTAATGAAGGCCGACAAGCCTGTGGTTATCGATTTTTGGGCAGAATGGTGTGGACCATGCCGCATGATTACCCCTATTATTGCCGAGATGTCTACCGAATACGAAGGTAGAGCCGTTATTGGCAAGGTTGACGTTGACTCCAACCCCGGCATTAGCGCAAAATTTGGCATCCGTAATATTCCCACCGTTCTCTTCATAAAAGGTGGCGAAATAAAAGACAAACAGGTTGGCGCGGTTCCTAAATCCAAGCTAGTTGAAAAGCTAAACGCACTTCTCTAATCGAATTAAAAGAAGCGATAACAAAAAAGAGCCCCGGTTGGAAATACAACCGGGGCTCTTTGTATTTTTCAATAGGGATGAATGATACTACAGAACCTCAAACAGTTCGCTTACTGGTTTCCGAACCTTAGCCGCATTCACCAAGTAGTCGGTTTTTGGATCGCGATAACCCAAAGCCATCAGCACCGCACTACGCAGCCCTTTCTCCTTAAGACCAAGCACCTCATCCATCATAGCATTATTGAAACCTTCCATGGGAGTGGAATCCACCTCCAGCGAAGCGGCAGTTACCAATCCAAATCCCAACGCAATGTAAGCCTGACGTGCAGCCCAAGCAAAGTAGCTATTGGCGTCCATTGGTTGAGGAGACTCCACCATTTTTCGAAAGTCAGCCAGTGATTCCACCGCTACGTTTCGCGTTTTGGCAATACTGTTTATGTAACCGTCAACCTCTTGGTTGGTTAGGCTCTCACGTGCGGCAAAAACCAACAGATGGGAACCTTCCAACACCTGTGGCTGAGGGCAAGCACCTGCATGAATCTTTTTACGCATAGCTTCACTCTCCACTACAAACACCTTGAATGGCTGTATTCCAATGGAAGTTGGGGCAAGTTGTATGGCCTCCAGAATCTGATCCACCTTTTCTTTTGGCACCTTGGTGCCGTTCATTCTCTTGGTGGCATAACGCCACTTCAAATTGCTGATTAAGTTCATATTAATTAGTGTTTATTGTTTTAACAGGAATACTAAACGCACTATCTGATTACTACTAACACTTCACGAGGAAGTATGTTCTAGAAAGTATAAAACAAAGGCTAAATGGAGAGCTTAATTGAACTAGAACAGGTGATCGCTGCCAAAGCAAACACCTTTTGTAGTATCAGCTATACTGAAAAAAAATCCGTAGTTTTGGGAACAATCCAATTTGAAAACAAACTCGTAAGCCATGAATAAGATTCTTCTTTTCATCCTGGCAGCAACAGCCACTACAAATGCTTTTTCGCAAGACCCAGCAGTCACCCCAATGATTTCGAGCGACAACAATATGGTTATTTCGCAGGTTGCCTTCAGCAGCGATGGTAAGTACATGCTGGTAAACTCCAAGGCATACGTTAGCCTAATTGAATCGTCCTCCAGCCTCACCGATGCCTCCATCGACGCAGATGGCAAGTTGCTTTGCGCCATAGCCCTTTCGCCTGATGGTAAGGTTGCAGCAACAGGCGACACAGACGGGAAAATAACCCTTTACGATATCTGGGCGCAAAAATCCACCGTAAAGTATAGAGGGCACAAAAGCGTTATAGTAGCCATAGCCTTTACCCCTGACGGAAGCAAGGTGGTTTCGGCTGCAACCGACCGCTCGGTTCAGATATGGAGCGCCACCAGCGGAAAAAAGATTACCTCAATCGATAACTTCAAATCACCAATTTCCTTTATTGCCATTAGCCCCGATGGGAAAACGCTCGCTACGGTAGAATCGGTATCCACCGGAGAGGTAAAACTATGGGATTTGAACACAGGATCAGCCATTCGTACACTCACCTATAGCAAATCAAAAATTTCAGCCATCGCATTTTCATCCGATGGTAACAGAATCGCCACTGGAAACACTCTATACTCGGTGGAGATAAAGTCAACCGACGGCAGCGGTTCAATGCTTCAGTTTAAAGGACACCACGCCCCCATCCTCTCCATTGCATTCAGCCCCGATGGCAGCACCATCGCCTCCAGCGACATTAGTTCCGGCGTTATTCTCTGGGATTCAATAAGCGGCAGGGTGAAAAATGTTCTAAAAAGTCCGCAGGGTGACTGCTATTCCCTTCAATTCACCCCTGATAATAATTGGCTGCTCATGCCGGGCTACAACAACCGCATTGCCCGCTGGAACATAGCCATGACGGTAACCGATTGGCTAAACACTTTTCTCAGCGATAGAAAATCAGAAATAGAGCTCTGGGCCATGCGTAGCGAAAACGAAAATGACGCCGAATATGCCAAACGGGTTAACGAAACCACCCGTACTGCTAAAAATCAAAAGTTTATTGATCAAGGCAAGGAGTGGCTCATGGGCTACTACCGCGATGTAATTAACTGGAGAAGTTTTGAACTTGGCGCCTACAATTCCGGAAACGGAACTTTAGCAATTGGAAATAACCTGTTTGGGAACTTTGAGATTACAATTCCACAAAACAAAGTTGATGGCTTTGCAAAAACGCTTCCTTCCTACCAGATAATTCCCGAGCTGGAGGTCGACAATAATGAGGTAGTTCCCGAAAGCCTCACCATAAAATCGAAAACAGAAACCTATACAGCCACAAGAGAAAAGCAATAATTAAAGATGAAAAAGTATACCACACGCATTCTACTGGCCGCCATTTTCCTCTCCGTTTCATGCTTAGCAACGGCTCAAAGCGACAGCACCTCGGTGCCTTACGGGAACAATCCAGCGGCAGGACATTATGTGAAGGTTAAAGGGGCAACCCTCTACTATGAGGAGTATGGCCAAGGAACACCAATGCTCATGATTCATGGAGGTCTTAGCTCCCCAGCCGATTTCTCGAAGAACATCCCGGTGCTGGAAAAACATTTTAGGGTGATTGCCGTCGATAGCAGAGGCTATGCCAAATCTTCCAACGACCTCGATTCGCTCAGCTACGAGCTTCTTACCGACGACATGGTTCAGCTGCTCGATAAGCTGCATATTGACAGCACTTACGTGGTGGGCTTTAGCGATGGTGGCGTAGTGGGACTTTACATAACCGCCAAGTATCCATCACGAGTTATTAAGGCATTTGTTTCAGGAGCAAACTACCTTGTGGAGGGGCTTGTCGACAACAACTTTGAGCGAAACGAAATGACTCCAGAAAAGGTGAAGGTGGATTCCATGTGGATACCTATGCGAAAAGAGTATGCCAAGCTCAACCCAAATCCTGATAAATTCGACACCCAAATTCAGCTCATCCGGAACATGTGGCTGCGTAATCCATACATTCCAAAGGATTTACTTGTTACCATACACAAACCGGTATTTCTTCTTTATGGAGATAGAGACGCAATAAAACTTGAGCATGGCGTCGAAATTTACCACCTCCTACCACAGGAAACCACCCAGCTGTGCATACTGCCCAACACCTACCACTCAACCTTTATTGAAAATCCGGAGATGGTAAACATGCTATTGATGTACTACTTTAAGGAGAAATAAAATTCAGGAGAGGTCTGATATTCGAACCTCTCCTACTTTATATTGTCGAGTATTTTTTATTCGTGCTTCTTCCTAAAGCGATAAACGAGGTATCCTACAAACAGAACACCAAGCACCAGCAAACCATAGCTGATTTCGGAATAGTAACGGTCGAGCAGTGCCTTTTGGGAGTATAAGGAGTAGCCCAAAATGGTAAGTACCGCATTCCACACCGCTGAGCCTATCACCGTGAATAGAATAAAATCTTTTAGGCTCATGCGTGCAAGACCAGCCGGAATGGAAATCAGCTGGCGAACAGCTGGAACCAATCTACCAATTAGGGTGCTGGTTTTTCCGTGTCGTACGAAGTAGGCTTCGGCCTTTTCAACACCTTGGCGGCTGAGTAGAAGCAATCGTCCAAGGCGAGATTCCGCAAACTGGTAAACAATCTTTCTTCCGAGGAAAAGTGCAAAGTAGTAGTTGAAAAGAGCACCAATCAGCGAGCCCAACGTGCTGAATAGAAAAACGAGGTAAACGTTCAAATCTCCCTGAGCCGCCTTCCAAGCAGCTGGTGGTATAACAACCTCGGAAGGAAAAGGAATAAATGAACTCTCAATGGCCATGAGCAGCATTATGGTTGGATAGCTGATATGAGCCATGTACCAAGTAATTATGGTGCTAAACAGTGTCGAAATCATTGGGTGCAATTTTTATGGTTCCAAAGGTAAGAAAAGCGAAGAATTATTTACCTCCAGTGCATTAATTCCAAAATTTTACGGCATTAACCTAAAACAGAATTCCATTAGGTGTGTTAGTTGAATCAAATACCAACAAGACAACATGACAACGAAAGAGCAGAAACTTTATAGGCAAGCATTTATTCTGGCACTAATCACCATTGGCTATAATATTATTGAAGGACTTGCCTCCACCTGGCTAGGGTTTGAGGATAAAACGCTCAGTCTCTTTGGCTTTGGCCTCGACAGCTTTATTGAAGTGGTTTCCGGAATAGGTGTGGCCCACATGGTGCTGCGTATACGCAATAACCCCGATTCAAATCGAGACAAGTTCGAAACCACCGCCCTGCGAATTACGGGCTGGTCGTTCTACCTCTTAGCCGCTGGATTGCTTCTGTCCTCGGCTTACTCACTTTACATCGGTAAAAAACCAGAAACCACCTTTTGGGGTGTTATAATATCGTCCATCTCCATCATCTCCATGGGCGCTCTAATTGCAGCAAAGATGCGTGTAGGCAAAGCTCTTAACTCCGAGCCCATAATTGCCGATGCAGGATGTACCAGGGTTTGCCTCTACATGTCGCTGGTACTGCTCGCTGCCAGCGTGCTCTACGAGCTCACCGGTTTTGGCTACTTCGATGTAATTGGTGCACTTGGATTAACATGGTTCTCCTTTAACGAGGGGAAGGAGTGCTTTGAGAAGGTAAAAAACCTCACTGCCTGCGGCTGTGGAAATTGTCACTAATAAAAGAATAAATATTATGAACCAATGGGATGCCCGATACTCCACCGAGGAGTATGTGTACGGCACTGAACCTAATCACTTCTTTTCTGAATGTTTACGTTCGCTCAAACAAGGAAAACTGCTCTTACCAGGTGAAGGTGAAGGTCGAAATGCTGCGTGGGCAGCACAACTAAAATGGCAGGTAGACGCATTTGACCAAAGCACTACGGGTCAAGAAAAAGCGTTTCGTTTAGCAAAAGACAGAGGCGTAAAATTCAACTACCAAATCATGAGTGTGGAGGATTTTGGGGCAAAGCCCAACACCTACGATGCGGCTGCCATTATATTTCTGCACCTACCTCAACCACTCCGTTCCAAATTTCACCGTGCCGTGGCTGAAAGCATAAAGCCGGGAGGTCACATTATTATTGATGCATTCTCGCAGAAGCAAATTGACTTTAACTCCGGTGGGCCAAGAGATATAGAACAACTTTACTCCAAAGATTCAATTCTTGGTGACTTCCCTGACTTTGATTTCGAAATATGCCGTGAAGAAGAGACTATTCTCCGAGAAGGAAATTTCCACACAGGAAAGGCCAGTGTTCTGCGCTTCTTCGGGGCGAAAGTTTAGAAAAATTATATTCTTTCATGAATGGATTGAAAGGCAGCCAAGCGGTTAAGTGATAACGACAGGCCAACGGACAGATTCCATATATCGCGAAACTGCATTACGTTGGAGTTCTTGGTATAGGTAAGTAGGTAGGTGTCTAAGGTTCCCACCTCAAAGAAAAAACCTGCTTTGCTGATGTATTTTGAATTTTTCAGATCAAAATCCATTTTACCGCCAATGAAGGGAGCAAAATGAATAGCATTAGACGGATAGTAGTCCTTGGGGTAATGGTCGGGGAAAAAAGTGTAGGTATTATGAGTCCTTGCGTAATGAAAATTTACACCAGCATAGTTTGAGGTGGTTACACCTTTGAATGGGTGCCGCTTGTCGGTCTCTACTAAACCTTTTATGGCAATTGTCTTCACCTCAATACCGCTTACCTGCTTGGGCAAATAGCCGTAGAATAACTGTAAACCATAACGTTCACTCTTACTGCTATACCCGAAACCAACGGAAGCAAGTCCCATATTTCCGGCATACTGTAAAACCACAACCTTGGGAATAAATCGCATTTTCCTTTGATTGACTGTTTCTGCAGGAATAACTTCGGGAAAGGAAACCAAGGGGAACAGAAGAAGAAATGTGCAAAAGATCAAAAAAGTAACCATACCAATTAAAAGTTTATCTCTTCTGTTTTTATTGTGTCCTTCTCAACTGTAACAATGGTATAGTAGCGCTTGCAAACACTTCCTACAACAAGATAGCGAAAGCCATCGGCCTGCTTATACTCATAATCATGATTGTGTCCAAAGAAGCCAATGTCTATTCTATCTTTGAGCACAGCACGAAAAGTTGAGTCATTTGCACCTTTGAGCTGGTCGTTTCCAGGAGGGATGTGCGCAAATAGGATTCGGTGTGTATAGGCTCCCCCATCGTTAAGTGTTTCCGAAAGCCAATTAAAATTGGGAGTAGCATTATTGTTTTCCCACACCACGTCATCGAAAAACACAAGCTGCGTATGCCAATATGAAAAGGAAAAGTTGGTGGGACCATACATCTTGTCATAAATCAACTTCCCATTCGACAGGCAGTCATGGTTACCAATCACAGTGACAAACGGAACCTTCAACTTTGAAATAATTTGGTGCTCCCAATCAAACTCCTTAAACAACCCCGCATCGGTAACATCACCACACACAACGGTAAATAGCACACTAGAATTTCTATTGATGCTGCTAACAGCATCAGCAAGATCGGAGTAATAGGAATGTGGATCGGAAATGACAGCAAAAACAAATGGAACGGAATCATTTTCGGCCAACGTTATTGCCCCAATGGCGTCGGGATTAACGTTAGTGACCCTAACCCTAACTTCATATGGGCTGTACTCCACCAAACCGTCACATCCTGAGAGAAACAGTGCTCCAGATAAAATTGCCAACACAAACAAAACCCGAGTATACCAGCACATTTCCTAAATTCTTAATTAAAGGGAAGTGGGAACACCGCTCGCGCCTACTGTGCAGAAGCCCTAATAATGCACTTTGCGCTAACCCAACCTTAACATGAAGAGCGATGATTCCCACTAAACAGAATTTCCCTTTAAAACCTTTAAACCTAAACTAATTCAATATTATCAACCTAAAAAGAGCCAAAGAAAAAAGTGGGAACACCGTTCGCGCTAACCCGTGCAGAAGCCCTAATAATGCACAGTAACGCTAACCCAACAAAGACAATAAAGAACGGTGTCCCACACTTTTTTTTAATACTAAACATGCCCGCTAACCAATCACACATTGTTGATATCAAAATTCAACGCTGCAAATAAAACTACATCCACTCTGACTTAAAACGTAAACCCGACTGAATGGAAAAAAAGCCGGATGAATGACCAGTTTGCAAGGTTGAACACTACCACTCAATAAATCGCCACAATTAATTATTCCTTTTCAGATATATGTATACCTCTATATTTCAGCATAAAACAAAAACACAAAATCAACACACATATTCAACCATGTGGTTAATCCACATGGCAAATATAAATACGAAAATCGGAACCCAGCAAATATTAACCATATTTTTTAACATTTATGTCAACATTGCTTACGAGCCCAATAAAACCGATGAGAGAGGACATCATCCTTTGCATTTAAAAATTTCTTCGCACCTTTAGTGGCTAAAAAAAGAGGATGGAAAGAAGAATTTGTGTTTTTTGCGCATCAAGCAACAAGGTTGACAAAAGCCATTTCGACGCCACCGAAACTCTTGCCAACGAACTTGTAAAACATGGTATTACCACCATTTTCGGAGGTGGTTCGGCAGGGCTAATGGGGCATTTAGCAAATACCATTCTTGCCAGAGGTGGTAAGATAATAGGAATACTCCCCCGCTTCATGGAAAAGGTTGAGTGGGGTCACAAAGGCCTCACGGAACTCATTCTTGTAGAAGACATGCACGAGCGAAAGAAGCTGCTCATTAAGGATGTTGATGCCGTGGTTGCGCTGCCGGGAGGATGCGGAACGCTTGAAGAACTTACGGAGGTAATAACCCTAAAGCGGCTCGGAAAATTCACTAAACCGGTTGTGATTCTAAACCTCAACGGCTTTTACGACCCACTTGTTGATTTGCTCCACCGTATGATTAACGAAAAGTTTATGCGCCCCGAACATGCATCTATTTGGCAGGTAGTAGCTACTCCAGAGGAGATCCTTCCTGCCATTGAAAATGCGCCCGAATGGAATGCCGACAAGATTAATATTGCTGCAGTGTAGTGGCTTAAGCAGTTGTGTTTCGGTAGGTGTAAAGAATACTGTCGAAGAGCCTATCTTCTGTTATAGGCTTGGCTTCAAGAATGGGAGCATGGACGCCATAATGAAAGAGCTTACGGCCAATAAACACACGCGCTTCGTCCCACAAGTTTTTGCCCAAGAATGCCTCTAGCACCTGTGTTCCACCCTCAATAATAACGCTTTGGATGGACCGCTGATGAAGAACCTCCAAGACCTGAGACTCAATATCGCGCGAAAAATCAAGGGTAACTAGCTCCAAGTTAGGACGCTCACTAAAGGGGGGCTTCCTGGTGGCGGAACCAAAGTTATTTCCAATCATTACAAGCGTTTGTTGCTCTCCGTCGAAAACATGGGAAGAGGGTGATAATCGTAGCGTACGATCAATAACAACTCGTACGGGATTATTCCCCGACCAGTCGCGCACATTAAGCCTTGGATTATCCAGCTCAACCGTTTTGGTCCCGACTAAAATAGATTGTTCCTCCGACCGCCAGCGATGCACTACCGCTCTAGCCAGCTCGTTGGTTATCCAAATTGGTTTCAACTCATCGCCGGGCTTTCGCTCTATATCCACATATCCATCAAGCGACTGCGCCCACTTTAATATAACGTATGGGCGTTTTTTCTGATGAAAAGTAAAAAATCGTCTATTTAGGTCTTTTGCTCGCACCTCTAGCACACCCTCTACAACCTCTACTCCCGCGTCCCGCAAACGAGCAATGCCACGGCCAGCAACTTCAACAAAGGGATCACGGCTCGCCACCACAACTCTTGGAATTCCAGAGGTAATTATTAAGTCGGCGCAAGGAGGAGTTTTTCCAAAATGGCTGCATGGCTCCAAATTCACATAAATGGTTGATTCCCGAAGAAGGCTTTTGTCCATCACCGAATTTATAGCATTTACCTCCGCATGGGCTTTTCCGTATTCAGCATGAAATCCTTCACCGATAATTTTTCCTTTATGCACAACCACTGAGCCAACCAACGGATTCGGCGCTACATTACCAAGCCCATTAAGAGCCAGCTGAAAGCAGCGCTCCATAAAATGCTCATGTGAATTTACTTCACCATCCATTTATTTTGCTTTTTTCCCTCGTATGATTAACTTGTGACTTTAGCCCACCAGTTATGGTTGCAAAGTTAAGTAACGCCGATTACCTTTGCACCAAACTGAGCGCTAATTTATAAAATTGCAACCGCATTTAGTTTACCATGTCCGAAAATAAAATAGACAGCTACCACAACGCATATCGATTCTTAGAGGAGGCAGTAGCCCCAATCTATGGAAAACAGGAGGCCTCATCTATTTCAAAACTCTTTCTCGAACACACGCTCAACATAAGTAGCTATGAAATATTTCTATACCCCGATCACCATGTTAGCCAGCTGGATCAATCAAGAATTGTTGCGGGTACAGAAAAGCTAATTCAAGGAATGCCGATACAGCATGTTATCGGCAAGACCGAATTTGTAGGATTACCATTTGTTGTTACCCCCGACGTATTAATTCCTCGACCCGAAACCGAAGAGCTACTATGGTGGATTGATTCCGACCTGCAGGGAAAAGAGGTTTGTATCCTCGACATCGGTACGGGTAGTGGTTGTTTGGCGATTACCATGTCGAAAATGCTATCAAAGGCAACGGTTTTTGCCACCGATATCTCATTGAATGCACTCTTGGTGGCTGAGCAAAATGCTAAGCAAAACCAAGCAACCGTTCATTTCCTTCATGACAACATCCTCAACCCGGGCATTGAGCTACGAAAGCTAAATTGTGAGGTTATCGTAAGCAATCCACCCTACATAACCGAAAAGGAGAAGGAACAAATGCACAGCAACGTGCTGGATTACGAACCCCATCTGGCTCTATTTGTGCCCAACGAAGACCCTCTCAAGTTCTACAGAGCCATTTGTAATTATGCATTGCTATCCACCCAGCCCAAAACAACCGTTTACCTTGAAATAAACGAGTCGTTTGGTACCGAAACAGCGGAACTCTTTCAGAAAAAAGGGTTCACCACCGAAATTCGAAAGGATATCAACGGCAAGGAGCGGATGATAAAAGCAGTTAAGGAGCAATAGCGTGGCCTATCCAAAGAGAGAAAGAGCAGCAATGAAGCCGGATATGGCGCTTCAACGGTTGATGGCCATTTGCAGCCGCAAGGAGACCAGCGAGTGGGAGGTTTTGAAAAAACTCTCCAGGTGGAAAGTCGACCCCGAAAAGCACCAGACCATACTTAAAGATCTTACGAAACAGGGTTTTGTGAACAACCAACGGTTTGCCATAGCATTTGCGCGCGACAAAGCCCGCTTCAACAAGTGGGGCCCGAGAAAAATTGAGCAGGCACTTTCGATACAAAAGATTGACCCAACTGTAATCAAAGAGGTATTGCAGAAAGTTGAAGAGGTGCAGGGCGCAGAGGTGCTCCTTGACCTGCTGAAACGAAAGGCCTCATCGGTAAAGTGGGAGAACAAAAACGATCTTAAAGTGAAACTAATCCGGTTTGGCGTATCGCGTGGCTTCGATTACAGCAGCGTGATAGCCGCTGCTTCATCAATTGTAAAAACTGCTGATAACAACTTCGATGAACCCTAACAACCTCTTCATACAACCATATTATTCACCAAAATATTTACCCAATGAAGCAATTGGCTGTAATCGCAATTACCACACTTGCACTTATGTCGTGTAGTACAAAAAAAGATAAACCGTTGGCAGATGTAAGGCCCGTTGTAGACACCGTTGGCTTTGCCCATCTGGATTGGCAAACCGATTCGGTGATTGTACGCAACGAAGAAACTTACGCTTCCGAGCTCCTAAAGGTTGGAATGGACAGCACTACCGCATGGCGGCTAGCCATCTGTCCGCACGATGACTACACCTACGTTGGGTGGCTCTATCCTGCCCTATTAAAAAACATTAAGGCAAAAACCGTAATCATCTTTGGTGTAGCCCACAAGGCAAAACATTTCAACCTAGCCGACAAGTTGGTATTCGACAGCTACCCTGCTTGGCATGGCCCCTACGGAAATATTAACCCTTCGCCACTGAGGGAGGAGATTATGAAAGCCTTGCCCAACAACACCTACCTCGTTCACGACAGCCTTCAAACTGTAGAACACTCTGTGGAGTCCATGCTTCCCTTTTTGCAGCACTACAACCCCAATGTTGAAATAGTGTCGATACTTGTTCCATACATGTCATTCTCGAGGATGCAAGAAATTGCCCAGCCACTGGCTGAGGCAATAAACCAATCGATGAAGAAGCACAATCTCAAATGGGGCAAGGACGTAGCATTACTAATTACCACCGATGCCGTGCATTACGGCGACGAAGATTGGGGTGGCAAAAATTACGCACCTTACGGCACCGACAGCCTAGGGTACCAAAAGGCCGTGGCGCATGAGCATGTAATAATTGATAGTTCACTTACCGGAACCCTCACCACAGAAAGGGCACAAAGATTCTTCGACTACACTGTTGACCCCACCGACTACCACGAATACCGATGGACCTGGTGCGGCCGCTACAGCGTTCCCATGGGATTGTTAACAGCCCTGCAACTACAACAGCTTACCGGAGAAGCAAAGTTGAACGGAGAGCTAATTGGCTACGCCAACAGCATCGACCATAAGCCACTACCCGTGAAGGATCTCCGCATGGGATCCACTGCCATAGCAAACCTTCACCACTGGGTTGGATACGCTGCCATAGGTTACCGATAACAAATGCAGCTAGGTTTATAGGCTTGTGAATATTAATAGAGGTGTCTGTTTTAACGACAGAAGCAAAATGGCAGCAATATTTTAAACAACGAAACTGAAATTGCAACACCAACAACCATGCAAACAACTACCTTTGAATCCGAAAAAACTAACTTACCGGCATCAAAATATTTATCTATGAAAACAACTTCCAGATTGATGTACCAGCGAGTAATGACTATTTTCAGCTCGCTCATGACCTTCTTTTACCTAGGCATTGGATTCTATTTTCTCGTTTCCGACACCTTTGGTTATATTGACAAACCAATAAGGGTAATATTTGGAGTATCCTTTATGGTTTATGGATTATATCGGGCATACGTATCTTTTATTAAAATCCGCGATTCCTTCTTCTCAGAATCAGACGAGGAAGAGTAAGCAGATCAATCTTAAGGAATTTCTCACTAAATTCTGACCATTTCCCAATATTATCATTTTGGGAAAATGGTGAAAACATAAAAGAGAAAATAATTATTTTGATGTAGTGGTGAAATAACATAATGATGGTGGACGTATAACGTATATGATTTTTTTTTAATATTGCTGCACTTATTCCATGACTTTCAACCTCATAACTCGACACAATGAACTTGCTTGTTAAAACAATAGTAAAGGCCGGAATAGCATCAGCATTGCTGCTGATGATAAACGCATGTCATTCGGGGTCAAACAAGACTTACGATGAAACACCCACCCGTGGAAATATTAAAATAACGGCAGATGAATCGTATCAGCCTATAATTGATGCTGAAATAGCAACATTTACAAGCCTATATCCCTATGCTAAAATAACCCCTTCTTACAAACCGGAAGTGGACGTTATTAACGACTTCATGAACGACTCGGTGCAGGTAATTGTGGCGAACAAGAAACTTACCGATCTTCAAATTCAATACCTAAGGGATACCCAAATTGTTGTAAGAACTACCACATTTGCAGATGATGCCGTTGCATTGATTATCAACAAAGCCAACAGTGATACGCTTATGGAATACAAGAGCATTCAGGATATTTTTCTCGGTAAAATTAAGCAGTGGAGCCAGATTAACCCAAAATCGAGGCTTGGGAAAATTGGCGTGGTATTCGACAACACCAAATCGAGTAATGTAAGGTATTTCAAAGAAAAGTTCAACATTACCGACAGCTTGCCTGACAACTTTTACGCCATGCAAACCAACGAGCAGGTGATTAATTTTATCGCTCGAAATAAGAGTGCCATGGGAATTATAAGCGTTAACTGGATAAGTAACCAGCATGACTCCATTGCACGAAGTTTTATCGACCGTGTTAACGTGGTTGCCGTTTCTCAGCCATACGACAACGACTCTTTCTACCGGCCCTACCAGGGCTCCATTTATGACAAATCATACCCATTTATCAGAGAGGTTTACCTCATTTCAAGGGAAACGTTTGTGGGTTTGGGTTCAGGATTTATTTCATGGGTTGCGGGTGATCAGGGACAAAGAATTATCCTTAAATCGGGGTTAGTCCCTGCAACAATGCCCATTCGTCTAATACAAGTTAAGCACTAATTCTCGACATTAATTGAAAATGTTATGCGTAGCATTCGGATTAATTTAGCATCTGTATTTACAGGCTTGTTGAGCATCGTAGCATGCAGCACAAGCTTCGGACAAGATCTTCAAACTGCCATTGGCCTAACAAAAAGTGAGCAGTATGAAGAAGCGGAAAAGATTTTCAACCAGCTGGTTCAAAAAGAACCAACCAACAGTAACTACTACTTTTACTATGGTGAAAATATTCTTCGTGGTTACTTCTCCGATACCATTTCCAACTCGCTCAAGGTATCGATGGGGCTGGCAAAGGATCAGTTTGAGAAGGGTATTAAGGCCGACAGCCTAAACCCCTTAAACTATATTGGTTTAGCCAAGGTGGCATTCTACCTCGACGACGATCAAACCGCAGCCAACTATAGAGCTAGGGCACACAAGCACCTGCCTCCCTACAAAAAGGTTAGCAAAATTGCCGATCCCAAAAGCTATGCCTTCGCGTTGGCAAAGCTGGCCGAGTCTTACATCAAGAACGATGCTGTTGACACCACTTTAGCCCTACCGCTGATAAGGGAAGCCAAGGCTATTGATCCAAAAGATCCCGACATCTTCATCATTGCAGGTGACATCTACATTGATGCAAAAGATGCCTCTACCTCCATAAAGAATTACAATATGGCCAACTATCTGGAGCCCAATTCGCCAACTGCCAACATGAAAATTGGCACCATTTACATGAAGAGTAGGGCATTCCAAGCCGCCATTCCTTACTACGAGCAGGCAATCGCACAAGACGCCAACTATGCTCCAGCTTATCGTGAGCTAGGTGAGCTCTACTCCTTAGCTGGTATGTTCGACAAATCCGAAACTTACTACAAAAAATACTTGGAAATCACTAACGGCAATCTTCCAGCAAAAGTTAGCTATGTGAACTCTCTTTACTATGCCAAAAAATACGATAAGGTAATTTCCAATGTGGAAGAAATTTTCAAGGTTGATCAATCAAGAACATACCTAAACCGTATTGCAGCATACTCTTGTTTTGATAAAACTCCGCAAGACTTACCATTAGCGCTTAAGTATATGAACACCCTCTTCAAGGAGATGCCAGAGGAAAGGCTTATTCAGAAGGACTACATATACTATGCTAAAATCCTAATAGCCCAAAACAAGAATTACCCCAAACTACTGCAGGATTCAACCCAGTTAAGCCAATCGCTGGCAGCTGTGAATGCAAAGTATGATGCCGCAACGGGTTCAAGCAAGGATAAGGTAAAACCGCAGATTGATACGCTAACCTCAAAGCTCAGCAATGTTACCTCCCAGCTGAAAACTGCCAACGATCAACTCACCAAGGCATTCGATTCCTATAACAAAGCCCTTGCTTTCACACCCAATAATAGGGGATTGGAAGTAGAAATTGCCATGGCGAACTACAACTTAGGTCGCTATAACCAAGCCGCAGCTGGGTTTGAGGGAATGCTTAATGCAAACGCAAGTGATGCCTCGCAGTATCTGCAGATTGGCAAGCTTTACTATTTAGGCAAAAATTTCATAAAAGCAGAAAGCGTCTTTAACGAAGTTACCACAAAATTCCCGGATGAACTTTCCGGCTACGTTTGGCTAGCAAATACATGCTCTTCAATGGATCCCGATTCCAAGTCAGGGTTGGCCTTACCAAAATTCCAAATGGTAATTGAAAAAGGAAGGGTAGATAGCGTGAAAAATGCCGCTGAGATTTTCAACGCATACCGCTACATGGGATATTACTACTTGCTCAACAAGGATTACGAAAAATCGAAGGCCTACTACACCATGATGCTCAACCTTGCTCCAAATAACAAGGACTACCAGGTCAACGGTTACAACAACCTTGCTACCTTGTATTATCAGCAGGGAAACTACGACAAAGCGTTGGAGTGCTGCAACAGTGCGTTATCTCTTGATCCTTCAAACGAAAATGCGAAAGCACTCATTCAGGCTGTTAAGTATGCAATTAGTAGGAAACAAGCCCTTAATCCCAATTTGCTTACTGGGGTAGTTAAAAGCGCCTCGGGTCAGCCGATACCAAGCGCATCGGTTCGCGTAAAGGACACTGCTGCAGAAACGCTTACAGGCCTGAAGGGCGAATTCTCCTTTGAAATTCCGGAGGGATCAACCACACTAATTGTTTCGGCAAAAGGGTTTACTAGCAAAGAGGTGACCATTACAAAAGCTCGAACGTACAACATTACGCTCCAATAAGTTGTCATAAAACACATTACAAAAGCAAGGTTGTCCAAAAGGCAACCTTGCTTTTTTTGCAGCCTAATTTGGTGCAGCAGAAAAAATAAGTTCTGCAGCAACCAAAAAAAACGATGTTTTCTTGAACTATTTCGTAACCGACGGTCCTCAACAATTTCGTTGAATCATCGATTGCAAAAAAGGGCTACTTGCTTTTATCTCTGCCTAAAACACACATATTTTTATTCTTAATTAATAGCATCTCTTAGGGAAAATCAGAGCAGAGCAATTAGCAGTGTATCAACAACAAAAAATATTTTGCCTACCTTGCAAAAGATATTCTCTCAACATATATATTTGTGCCGTAGTTAACCTTAGTCAAAACTAATATTACGACTATGAATAAACAAGGAAGTGCATTAAAAGATGCATTGCAATCAATTTTCGTTTCTGGAGCAATTATTATTGCTCTTTTGGTTTCCCTCTACCTCTATTTTCAAGTTATGGGAAGCCCTACAAATTTTGAAGGTGGAAACCCCAAGGGACAGCCGCTACCTGGAGACTATCTAGGAATTATTTACAAGGGGGGGTACATTGTGCCACTGTTAATGACCATCGTTCTTACACTAGTTATTTTTACATTTGAGCGATTTATCACCCTTGGAAGAGCAAAAGGAAAAGGAAGGCTTACCACCTTTGTTCGGAAACTTCAGGGAATGCTGAATGAGAACAAGATCGAGGATGCTTTAGTGGCATGCGATGAGCAAAAAGGCTCGTTAGCCAATGTGGTTCACGCAGGATTAATCCGTTACAGAGACCTTCAGTCGGATACTGCATTAGAAAAAGATCAAAAAATTCTATCAATTCAAAAATCACTAGAAGAGGCAACAGCTCTTGAAATTCCAATGCTCTCTAAGAACATGGTTATTTTCTCAACTCTAGCCTCCATCTCCGTGCTTATCGGTCTTATTGGAACAGTATTGGGTATGATCCGTGCATTTGCCGCTCTTGCTTCATCCGGTGCACCAGACGCATTGGCTTTGGCAACTGGTATTTCCGAGGCTCTTATCAACACTGCATTTGGTATCACAGGCTCCACCATCGCAATTATTATGTATAACTACTTCTCAACAAAAATTGATGGCTATACATTCCGTATCGATGAGGTTGGCTTTAGCTTGACTCAGACATTTGCAGCATCGCTCAAGAAATAATCAGAAGATTTATCTTTTGGCTTAAACTCTAAAAATTAAAGCATGCCAAAGATCAAATTACCAACAAAATCACCTCACGTCGACATGACTCCAATGGTGGACTTGTTTTCGCTGTTGTTAACCTTTTTTATGTTAACAGCAACAATTCGTCCCCAAGAACCAGCTCCTGTCGACATCCCCCTCTCAATATCAGAGAAAACAGCTCCGGATAAGGATTATATGACCGTAGTGCTCTCGAAAGATGACCGAGTTTTTTTCACCGTTGACAACGGTGATACTTCACAGCACTTTAGAGCAAAGTTATTGATGGCGATGGGTAAACATTATAATGTTCCCTTCACCCAAGAGGAGGTGGAAAATTTTGAAAAAAACCCCGGCTCGTTCGGTGTTTCCATGTCCAACATGAAGAAATACCTCGACGCTGATAATCCTAAAGAAAGGCAGGCTCTGCAAACAGGAATGCCCATTGACTCAACTGACGACCAGTTGGCCATGTGGATTCTTTATACAAGGCAGATCAACCCCGATGTTCAGACCTGTATTAAGGGTGATGGTGATGCCACCTTCCCCTTGGTAAAAAAGGTACTGGATATTCTTCAGGACAAGAATGTTAACAGATTTAATCTGATTACGAATCTTGAAAAGGTGGAAGTAAAAGAAAACGCCCAGTAATATGGCTGAAATTGTTCAAGAGGAAAAACAAGAGGGTGGCAAGAAAAAACCCAAAAAGCACTCAGTAAACATCGACATGACCCCGATGGTGGACTTGATGTGCTTGCTGATTACTTTTTTCATGCTCACCACCGCTTTCAGCAAATCCAAAGTAATGGAGATTGTATTGCCGGAAAAGTTGACAAAAAACGTCGACCCACCTAAGATTGCAGAAAGCAGAACCCTAAACATCATATTGGGACCGCACGATAAAGTTTATTGGTACCCAGGAAAAGCTGATCCTAGAAAGTTACCATTGCCCATTCTCCAAGAAACGGACTATAGCGACAAGGGTATTCGTCAAATCCTTCTCGAAAGAAATCAAGCTCTTTTTAGAAAGATAGACCAGTTTAAGAGTGATGTTCTAACAGGAAAGATTGAGATCCCACGAGACTCCGTTCAGTCTGCCATTAGAAAGCTGAAAAAGGAGGACGACACTGGCCCCATTGTGCTCATAAAAGCATCCAAGGAGGCGCGATATGCTAACGTTGTGGATATCATTGACGAAATGTCGATATGTGGTATTGCACGCTACGCGTTGGTAGATATTAACTACGTTGAGGTAGGAATGCTTAAATCAGCAACGCAAGGACAAACTGCTGCTACACCAGTTCCCACAAAGTAAAGCCCATAAACTAACCATCATGGAAAATGAGATAAAATTTGTTCCGTCCATGGACGATTTGGTCTTTGAGAATCGGAATAAGGAGTATGGGGCTTACGTAATTCGCAAAAAGTACAATAGAACAATGCTTTGGGCGATAATGGTGGGAATAATCATTCTTAGTATAGCCGTTATTACTCCTTACATTCTGGCCACCGTTAACCATAATAGAAAGATTAAGGTGGAAAAGGTGGTTCAGGCTACCATGGATAAGCTGGACCAACCTATTGATGTTCCACCACCACCTCCTCCACCTCCTCCAGCCCAAGCGCAAGCTCAGGTGAAGTTTGTGGCGCCAGTTGTGGTAGATTCTATAAAGGTTAAAGGCCCCACCTTAGCTACAGGTGATGAAGCTAAAAATCTTATTAAGGACCAAGACGTTAACAAACCCGTCGCACCTCCTGTAGAAATTGACCAACCAAAGGAGGAACAGGTATTCTACGTTGTAGAAGAGGCACCTACCTTCCAGGGAGGCGATATTAGCGGCTTCAGAAACTTCATTCAAAAAAGTTTGGTTTACCCCGAAGTCGCACAGGAAAACGGTATCCAAGGAAAAGTTTATATTTCGTTTATCGTTGAGCCAACTGGCAAGGTATCGAATGTAAAAGTTTTACGTGGAGTTGACCCATCACTTGATAAGGAAGCTGTTAGGGCAATTGAAAATTCACCTAAATGGTCTCCAGGGAAGCAACGTGGAAAGGCGGTACGTGTATCGTTCACCATTCCTATCGTATTCCAATTACAGTAAGATCCCATTCTTATATTAAAAGACCGTCAGAGACTGCTCGACGGTCTTTTTTTTCGTACTTTAAATCAATAAACTGCCATTGACCATTTTAAACAATTTTACATCAAACGATTCGCGGCTCAACATGGGTGGCCTCGATAAATCATAAAAGAATGGTACCAAACCACCTTGCCCCCTACTCTGCTTTTCACTACCTTTGCTATCTAAACTATTTGGAATGATTACCACAGAACAGATTAAGGAACTTATAAGGCGCCAGGATGCGCTGAGGAGGCATCTTTGACATCGCTAGCAAACGTATTCAGCTGGATGAAGAGGAGCAAAAAACCCATGCTCCCAACTTTTGGGACGACCCCAAGAAGGCAGAGGAGCAGCTAAAAAAGAATGCTACCCTGAAGGCATGGATTACAGCCTTCGATGCCATTACCGCCTCGCTCGATGACCTGCAGGTGATTGCCACCTTCCAAAAGGAGGGCGAAGCCACTGAGGAGGATCTCGAGGTTCAGTATGCCTACGCCCTCACCAAAGTTGAGGAGTTGGAGATGAAAAACATGCTGGGTGCCGAGGAGGATAAGCTGGGTGCCATTATGAAGATAAACTCCGGTGCCGGTGGAACTGAGAGCCTAGATTGGACCTCCATCCTTTTTCGTATGTATACTCGCTGGGGCGAACGGAATAACTACACCATAAAAATCATAGACCTGCAACCGGGTGAGGAGGCGGGTATTAAAAGCGCAACCATCGAATTTGTGGGCGACTTCGCCTACGGATACCTCAAGAGCGAAAACGGCGTTCATAGGCTGGTTCGCATCTCCCCCTTCGACGCAGCAGCTCGACGGCACACCACCTTTGCCTCCGTGTTTGTTTCACCCGCGGTGGACAACACCATTGAAATAAATGTGAATGCAGGTGATCTGAAGTGGGACACCTACCGCTCAAGTGGCGCTGGTGGACAGAATGTGAACAAGGTAGAAACGGGCGTTCGGCTACACCACATACCAACTGGGATTGTGATTGAAAATACCGAAACTCGCTCGCAACTGCAAAATAAGGAGAACGCCTTGCGTATTCTGAAGTCACACCTCTACGAGCTGGAGCTGCGCAAGCGCATGGAGAAGCAGGCGGAGATAGAGGGGCAAAAGAAGAAGATTGAGTGGGGTTCCCAAATTCGCAGCTACGTGCTTCACCCCTACAAAATGGTAAAAGACCTCCGCACAGGCTATGAAACATCGAACGTGCAGGAGGTGCTCGACGGCGACCTCAACGATTTCATCAAGTCCTTCCTTATGCAAATGGGTGGAGAGATAAACAAAAAAGAATAAGAAATGGCCGTAAAGATTTACCATAATTCGCGATGCAAGAAAAGCCGAGCTGGGCTCGACTACCTTGTTCAAAAAGGCATTGAAGTTGAAATTAGGGACTACCTCAAGCAGCCGCTCACCCGCGAAGAGCTATCGCGGCTGCTCATGAAGCTTCACCTAAAGCCTGAGCAAATTGTAAGAACGCAGGAAGACTACTACCGGAAGGAGCTAAAGGGGAAAAAGTTCAACGACGACGAGTGGATTACCATTCTGCTCGAAAACCCCAAACTCATCCAGCGGCCCATTGTGGAGTGCAAGTACAAGGCGGTGATTGCCGATCCACCGGAGGAGGTGGAACGGCTTAAGGAGGTATGCGACCACTAGTGGGCAACATTAAAGAGAACTTCGACAACACAAATAGTAACCACTAAAAAATTAAGCACCATGAGCTATCGAATTGAGAAGGATACCATGGGCGAGGTTAATGTCCCCGCCGACAAATATTGGGGCGCGCAAACGGAGCGTTCGAGGAACAACTTCAAGATAGGTCCCGAGGCCAGCATGCCACGGGAAATTATCACTGCCTTTGCCTACCTGAAAAAGGCAGCAGCACAGGCCAACACCGACCTAGGTGTTCTCCCAAAGGAGAAGTGCGACCTCATTGGCCGCGTGTGCGACGAAATTCTGGAAGGCAAGCTCTACGACCAATTTCCACTTGTAATTTGGCAAACGGGCTCGGGCACGCAAAGCAACATGAACGTGAATGAGGTAATTGCCAACCGTGCCCATGTGCTCACCGGTGGCAGCCTCACCGACGAGAAGAAGGTTTTACACCCCAACGACGACGTAAACAAGTCGCAGTCGAGCAACGACACCTTCCCCACCGCTATGCACATTGCTGCCTACAAAATGGCTATGGAGGTTACCATTCCGGGTATGCTCACGCTGCGCGAAACAATGGCCCAGAAGTCGAAGGAGTTTATGGGCATTGTAAAAACTGGTCGAACCCACTTTATGGACGCCACCCCGCTTACGTTGGGACAGGAGTTCTCGGGCTACGTGCAGCAGATTGACAACTCCATTCGTGCCATTAAAAACGCCGTTGAGATGGTGCGCGAGCTGGCACTGGGTGGAACCGCCGTTGGAACAGGGCTCAACACTCCAAAAGGCTACGACGTGCTGGTGGCAAAGAAGATTGCCAACCTCACTGGACATCCCTTTGTTACTGCACCCAACAAGTTTGAAGCACTGGCCTCCCACGATGCCATGGTGGAGCTGAGCGGTGCGCTTAAGCGCGCTGCCGTTTCGCTGTTCAAGATGGCCAACGACATCCGCATGCTGAGCTCCGGCCCGCGCTGCGGCATTGGTGAAATTATTATTCCCGACAACGAGCCGGGCTCCTCCATTATGCCAGGTAAGGTGAACCCCACCCAGCCCGAAGCGCTCACCATGGTATGTGCCCAAGTGATAGGTAACGACATGGCCGTAACCATGGGTGGCACCATGGGCCAGTTCGAGCTCAACGTGTTCAAGCCCCTGATTGCCGCCAACGTGCTTCAGTCGGCTCGGCTACTGGGCGATGCCTGCATGTCGTTTAACGAGAAGTGCGCCGTGGGTTTACTTCCCAACATCCCCACCATTCAGAAGCACCTGGAAAACTCCCTGATGCTGGTAACCGCCCTCAACACCCATATTGGATACGAGAAGGCTGCCAAGATTGCCAAGAAGGCGCACAAGGAGAACAAGACGCTGAAGGAGGCTGCTGCCGAGCTGGGCTTTGTTGCACCCGAAGATTTCGACAAGTGGGTAGACCCCTCCAAGATGGTTGGGTCGCTCTAGCAATACCCTCTCAAAACAAAGAAGCCGGTGTAGTGCCGGCTTTTTTTAACTTCTAATACCGACCGTAGTTACACAGAGTAGCACGGGGGATTCACTGTGTTACACTGAGAAATTAAGGCTGTAGAAAAGAGCGTTACAGCTTCTTACTTTGATCAGCTCATTGTTTTCTATTTTCCTGTGCTTGACCCCCTCCAACCTCACCCTAAAAGTGGGAGGTGCTCGCTAGTCAAACATTATTCTAAAGGCTATGTTTTTCTTCGGTTTTCCGATTTCCGCCCTCGCTAGCGGAGACCTCTGACCCATGGCTAAAGCCATGGGCTATAAACATTTCACCCCGCTGAAACTCACGAAAACCCGTAACCTTGTCACTTTTTTGTCACTTGACAGGTAATTAGCTGTATAGATCGTAAGTTTTTTCTTGCCAAAAGATTGCTAGAGCACATCTTCGGTCTTCCGACTCCCGTCTTCTGACTCTTTTTTGTCACTCGTCAGCTTTTCGTTCCCTCTCACCTTTTCCCCTAATGGGAACCTTGAGTCTCTCAGCTAGCAGCCTCATGTTCTCGAGCTTAAAGGCCTTTTTGGAATCACTCAGTATCCAGTATACCACCGCGCTAATCACGGCAGCAAAGAAGCACCACACCGAAATAAGGTATTGGGTAAAAAAGAGCACGGTAACCAAGCACGAGAAGAACATTAGGCCACCCAGCAGATGCGTTCGCTTAATGCTGGAGGCAAAGAGCGGGGTGATGGTTGCAATGAGGTAGGCAATAAAGGCAGGTAAGGCAAACATCTTTGGAAAATCGGTATGGTAGTATATGTGATGGCCCTCAATGGTTGGGGCGACATTAAAGGTTAAGAGGCATACGGCATAGTAGAGCGAAACTACCATTCCTAGCCCAAGCAGAACCCAGAGCGTTCGGCGGCGGCGAGCATCCTCCTCCATGAAGAGGACAGAGAGCGCAATGAGCGAGGGCCAGATTACCTCGGCCATTACCAGAAAAACATAGGAAAAAACCATCTGAACGGCTGCATACCCAGTAAGTGGAATGACCAACCATACGATGCCCTCCGCAATTTGCTGCACACCAAAAAACAGGGGAATAGCGGCAAAGATAATCTGCGATGGCTTGTGGATTTTTTGAATCGTAGCAGCCCCAACGGCCGAAAGAATAATACCTCCTGCAAAACTTGCCTCAGCCGAAAAACACATGATGACATCCTCTCTATACGTTGCTGCAAAGAACCGATAACAAAAACTTCGTTTTGGTAAGATACATCTAAATAACCAGCAATTTGGATTTATTAATATTTCCCAACAGAGATTACTTTGCAAAAGCAACTATTGGATAGTGAAAAAAGATTACCTTTCTTGAGTAAATACTATGCTGCTCAAACAGATAAACTAACCAGCAGCAAATTGAAAAACCCATACGCAGTAAGACATATGAAAACAACAGCACTATTCTTAAGCCTTGCCATTGCTGCAAGCTCACTATTCGGACAGAAGGTGTCCACAAGCTACGCGGACTTGGTAAAAAAAGCATCCGAACTTTACAATGCTAAAGACTACGAAAAATCGGCACTCACCTACTCCGATGCCTTTAAGACGAACGGATGGAAAGGAACACTGAACGACCGCTACAACGCCGCCTGCTCGTGGGCTTTAGCAAACAATCCCGACAGTGCATTCGCCCACTTAAATTGTATTGCAACCTCAATGAATTACGTTGACTATGGGCATATAAAGGGAGACCCCGACTTTAAATCGCTTTACACCGATAAAAGATGGCAGTCCATACTGGAGGCCGTTAAAGCAAACAAGGACAAAGCCTACGCTAGCATTGACTTTGTTACCATAAATGGATTCAAAGTGGAGGTGCTAATAGCAGGAATGGAAAACAATAGCGCAGATAAACCGGTAGTTGTATTTGAAAATGGATTGGCAGGCAGTTTTAACAGCTGGGATAGCGTGGCTAAGGCGATTGCTAAAACGAATGTAGTGTTTCGGTACAACCGCCCCAGACTAGGTGAATCTGAAAACGACAGCCTGTCCCCAACAACCGAGCACATCAACAGCAATCTAAGAGAAATGCTTCTACAAAAAGGATTGAAGCCACCCTACCTGCTGGTTTCACACTCTTTTGGCGGTGCATACATAAGAAGCTTTGCCTCCCGCTATCCCGAGGAGGTGGCAGGTCTTGTTTTTGTTGACCCAGTTGATTTTACCCAGAAAAAGGGATACGGCGATCTGCCATACCTTGAAATAGGCCTTACTCAGCATCAGATTGACTCAATTTTTGGCAAAACCTACAGCAATTTTGTTGCGAAGCTCTATGAAGATATGCCCAACTTTTATGTTGAGGAGCTGAAGGTTTTGAGAGCACTATATGCTACGGAGTTTGAAGAGTGTGTGCGCAATCCGTTGCCAGATGTCCCGGTACACTTTATCAAAGCGGGAGGGTATCCTTCATCGACGAATGAAAAGCCAACAATTTACGATAGAGTCAAGATGTTTAGAATCGACAACAACCTCAAGATGAAGCGTTGGCTCGAGCTCATAAATCCGTTGAAATACGGGAAGTTTTTCTACAGTGCACAATCGGGACACTTCGTTCAGCTAGACGATCCTGAATTGGTGATTTCAAGCATAAAGCTGGCGTTACTAGACTGCGCTAAAATTCAAAAGGAAAAAACAACAACTCCCTAAAAGTTGACCATTGGAGATGCAGGCCATTGCTTAAGGGCAATCACCTGCATTAATCGATCTGCTAGGCTTACCAGGGGGTGGGCCGAAACACCCCCACTTCACCTTTACTGTAAAGGTAGAAAGGAGAATGTCCGCTGACGAATTTGCCAAGGCAGGCAATTTATGGTCAGCTGTAACCCTGTAGCCAATTACTAAATAAGGCTGTAGGTTATAGACAGTAGGTCGCATTGGTACTCAAGACAAGCTACGATGCTTGTTCGGTGGCCTCCCTTTTCTGCCGAGTTGCCTTCGATGTCTGCCGGAAGCCTCCCTTCTTTGCCGAACCTCCTTCGATGTCTGTCCTGAGGCCTCCCTTCTCTGCCGAATCTCCTTCGATCTCTGCCGGAAGCCTCCCTTTTCTGCCAAACCTCCTTCGATGCTTGTCCGGTGGCCTCCCTTCTTTGTCAGACTTCCTTCGATGATTGCCCGAAGCCTCCCCTCTTTGCCGAACTTCCTTCGATGTCTGCCGGAAGCCTCCCTTCTCTGCCAAACCTCCTTCGATCTCTGTCCTGTGGCCTCCCTTCTTTGTCATATCTCCTTCGATCTCTATCCAGTGGTTTCCCTTCTCTGCCGAATTGCCTTGGAGGGTTGGCGTTTGTGCTTCTATCCTTGCCAAAGGGGTATTGGTGGTGACAAGTAGAGCAACCTGCAGCAGAGGTTTGGCGGCTAGCGCATAAAAAACCCCGGCAGTGGTTGATGCTGCCGGGGAACAAAAAACCGGAAGATAATCGTAGCAAGCCACTCCCTAATGTCGATATTGCGTCGTGGCAGCTAACTCCGGCTGCGGTATCTATGGGGTGGTGCTGGGCGTTCCCTCCACCACCTTACGGGTGCTGCCCATGCGCGTAAGCACCTTGCCAAAGGTGAACTGCTCCTTCTTGAGCGGCTCGTACTGGTAGTAGCTGGAGGCCTTTTTGCAGATGCCGATTACCTCGTCGTAGATGCTGTTGAAGGCATCGAGCGCCTCCTGCGTTATTTCGCGCGTGGTGGCCTTGAGCGATTCCTGGCTTACGTTGGCCTGCGAAAACACGTCGGCGTAGCCAATAATGGTATCGATGAGCGTGGGACTAAGCCCCTTGGCGGTGATGGTGGTGCGCAGCTCGGTGGTCATGTTGAGCTTAAAGGCGTAGAGCAGCTGCGATAGCGACTCCTGGTTGCCCTTTTGCACGCTGCGTAGGTGCTTGGCAAAGCCAAGGATGCGCAGAATTTCGGTGCCAACGGACGAATCGCTCTTGAAGTCGTCGTCGATTTGGGTCTTAAAGAAGGAGAGGTTGCGCATGGCCGGGTGCATAATGGCGGCCAGCTGGGTGGTGGCATTGCGGAGCTCCTTTTTGGAGTCGATGCCCAGGTAGGTTTCCACGGCGCTATCGACGCGGGTGGAGAGGGATGTTGCGTAGGCTTCGGTCCAGTCGGTTCGAACGGTGGCGAGCTCCGCAATGTTTGCCTTAAAATTCTCAGCTACCGTTTTAGCGGCCATTAGCATGTCCACATCCTTGCAGCTGTAGTTTCGGTTTTTACCCATGGCTTAAGATGTTTAAAAGTTAATACTGAAAAAAATAGAATGCAACCCCAAGTTACGGTGTATAAATCAGTATGTCAATACTATGTGTAATTTATTTTGATAAAAGGAGCTTAGAAACTGCAAACCACCTGCGACAACCGCTGGAACAGCTTGCATTTGGGGCAATTCAAGTAAATATTAAAAAATATTAGCTGATTAGGGGGAAGGGTATGGTAATTTATTTTTAATTTTAGTAGCGAAGAAACAAACATAAATGCTGACATGTAAATTAGTAACGATAGTTGATTACGAAACCCCACTCCTAAGATTTTCGTTAGAAGTTCTATATTAACTATCTTTGAGGAAGTTATTAAAACAAAAATGACACTAGAAAATACACTTAACATAGGAACTGGGTTTTACACTATCCCTGACATTTCTAGGATATTGAGACTGCCATATCAAAAAGTAAACCTCTGGGTGAACAAATATTGGGATGGTGAGCTTGGATCTGAATTTGAAAGCAGCTATTCATGGACAATTGATAATTCCAAGGCAGTCAGCTTTCATACTTTAATAGAATTTTACGTCCTTTATATGCTAGCCGAATCAGGTGTTAGAACTCGAAGTGTTTTGAATGCCCACAAGGAACTTTCTAAATATTTCAACACACTATTCCCCTTCGCTCAGAAAAGTATTCTAGAAAATATTAGAACTGATGGGTATAAGATTTACATTAATCTAAATGGAACCTTATTATCTCTTGATGGGACCAAACAGTTCAACCTTAATATCATTGAAGTTTTCTTTAAGAATCTTGAATTTGACAAGGAATTACTAGCTTCTAGATTTTGGCCTTTAGGTAAAGAAAAAAATCACTACTGTCCGACAAAAAAAAGCAGTTTAAAAGCTAGTTGAATAAATAAAGGGCTACTCCCCGAAGGTTTCGCCCCGATGTTGTAGATTTGTTTTGCGAATAAAACCACAACATGGGCAAAAAT